>ERZ827168.1200-NODE-1200-length-37067-cov-11.652464_pt1 | contig 37067 bp, 33 predicted proteins | sample MGYA00519868_ERZ827168 | MGnify/ENA primary metagenome ERZ827168 (study PRJEB31778, sample SAMEA3449271) | human gut metagenome | biome: human gut; feature: human-associated habitat; material: faeces | place: United Kingdom | collected 2010/2012 ...
TCCTCATTGCCATGTCATGCTGACCATGAGAGCCATTGACGAAAACGGAAAGTGGCTGCCTAAGAGCCGCAAGGTCTATGACCTTGACGAGAACGGAGAGCGAATCAGGCTGCCCTCCGGCAGATGGAAAAGCCACAAGGAGGATACCGTTGACTGGAACGAGCAGTACCACGCCGAGGAATGGCGGCACGGCTGGGAGATTGTGCAGAACCGTTATCTTGAAATGTCGGGAAGCCCCGAACGAGTGGATATGCGCTCCTATGAGCGGCAGGGGCTTGATGTTCTTCCCACTGTCCACATGGGAGCCGCCGTTTCTGCGCTGGAACGCAAGGGCATTGAAACCAATATCGGCAATCTCAACCGAGATATTAAAGCTGCCAACCGTATGATGAGTGCCATCCGCAGCACCATCCGAAATCTGCGAAACTGGATTGCGGGCATTATGGAAGCGACCAAGGAAGCCTTTGCAGAAACGGAAGCACGAGCAAAAAGCACCTCGCCCGATCTGGTTCTTCTGCTTCGTGACTATCTGAACTTGCGAAAGGCAGAACGCAGCGACTGGTCGAGGTACGGACAGCAGAAAGGCACGGTCGATGATTTGAAAGCCGTCTCCAAAGCCGTGAACTATCTGAAAGAGCAGGGGCTTTTCACGCTGGAAGATTTGAATACCGCCCTGCAAGGCGTGAATGAAAAAGCCAAGACAATCAGCGCAGAGATTAAGAAAGCCGAGAAACGGATGCAGGTCATTACGGGCATTCAAAGAGCCGTTGCCGATTGCAGGACACACAAGGCAGTCCATGACAAGTATCTGAAAATCGGCTGGAAAACAAGGCAAACCGCCTTTGCGGAAAGCCACAGGGACGAGCTGGACAGCTTCAACAAAGCGTTCCGTTATCTGAAAAAACAAGGCGTTGATTTGAACGTCAATCTCGATGCTCTGCAAACAGAATACGATGGCCTGAAAAGCTCCCATACCGAGCTTGCCGGGCAGCTTGTAGCCGTCAGAGAGGAATTGAAGCCGATGAAAGATATTCGCTATTGGGTCGGCAAAGTCCTTGCGCCGGAGCAGGCGGTTGAGAAGAAGCCCGAACCGAAGCACTCCGTAACCGAGAGATTGAAGCACGATTCGGGACAGGAGAAGCGGCAGCCGGAGCGCAAACCCACACAGCACAAAAAACAGGATATGGAGCTTTAAGGCGCTTGCCCGCATGAAGATGGACGAGCAGAAAAAGGCCGTCCGCGCAGGCTACGATGCGCGGCTAAGGAGGCTGTCGCGCAGGTTGCGGAGAAGTTCGGATATGAGCGTCCACTGTATCTTTTGGCGATCACCATCCGGCAGAAGGATTGGGACGGACGATTCTCAAACGACAACAAGGCATGGGCGAAGACCGTGCCCGTAACGGAAAACCCCGATGCCTGGGGTACGGATCGGAACTGCTATCTTGCGATAAACAGTCACAGCGGACTGATCGATCTGTTCACGAAGCTGGCGCGTGAGGAAGCAAAAGCCCATGAGCGCAAGCCGTCTGTCCTTGAAAAGCTTCAAAAGCCGCTTGCAGAGCCGAAGCCGGTTTCCGAAAAAAGCAAAGGACGGGAGCTATGAGCGCACAGTTTATGCGCCGGAACATCCGTATCTCCGTCCGTCTGACGTAGGAAGAACACCGGCTGCTGAAAGAAAAAATGGAGCGCATCGGCGTGACGAATCAGGAGGCGTTTCTCCGCAAGATGGCGCTGGACGGTCTTGTGATAAAGCTGGACTTGCCGGAGCTGAAGCAGATGCTCTCTCTCCTGCGCTACACGAGCAATAACATCAATCAGATCGCCAAGCGTCTCAACGAAAGCGGCAGAGCCTACGAAACAGACTTCGCGGATATTCTGGAAAAGCAGGAACAGCTTTGGGGGCTTGCCAATGAAATTCTTATGAAGCTGTCCGCGATTCAGTGAGCGTGCAGGGGTGTCGGGAAAACTTCTTCCCGACATCCTTGCTCCGTTACATATCTTCCGATATGATGGACTCAGAAAGGACGGGATTGACAATGAAATTCATTCTGAAAATTCTTCTTGCGCCGGTCATGCTGACCCTGTGGCTGATCGAGTGCCTGTGCAAACTGGCGCTCAAGCTTTCCTCCATTATCTTTGTGCTGGCTTCCCTCCTGTTTGTCGCGGCAGGCATCTTCTACTTCACCCACGGCTCCGCGCTGAAAGGATGTATCGGTCTGGTGATCGCGTTTCTGGTCTCACCCTACGGATTGCCGATGCTGGCAGTAAAGCTCCTGGCGTGGTTTATCGCCATGCGGATGCTGCTCAAGGAGAGGATTTACGGATAAAGTGAAAACATAGGAAACACGAATCGGCGCAGGCTCGTCCTGCGTCTTTTCTTTTAGGAGGCTATATGGCAACTACACGAATTATCCCCATGCACCTGAACAAAGGGAAAACGCTGGCGCAATGTCTGACCGACCGGACGGAATACGGGATGAACCCGGACAAGACCGACGGCGGCGAGCTGATTTCTTCTTTTGCCTGCGAACCGGAGACCGTGGTTTCCGAATTTGCGCTTTCCAAGCGCGAGTACCGGGAGCTGACCGGCCGGATACAGGAAAGCGACATTATCGCGTACCAGATACGGCAGTCCTTTAAGCCGGGAGAGGTTTCGCCGGAGGAAGCGAACCGTATCGGCTATGAATTTGCGGAACGCTTCCTGAAGGGCAATCACGCCTTTATCGTATGTACCCATACAGACAAATCTCATATCCATAATCATATCTACTGGAACTCCACGACGCTGGACTGCACACGCAAGTTCAGCAATTTCATCGGAAGCTACCGGGCAGTCCGAAAGCTCTCCGATCTGATCTGCGCGGAGCATCGGTTGTCTGTTATTGAGAACCCACAGAAGCACGGTCTGAGCTACAACAAGTGGCTGGGCGGACACGACAAGCTCTCCAACCGCGATCTTCTCCGCATGGCGATAGACGCCGCGCTTGAGAAAAAGCCGAAGGACTTTGACGCGCTTTTAGCTCTTTTGAAATCCTCCGGCTATACCGTTTCCCGAAAAGGCAGGCTGTCGCTTCGGCATGAAAATCAGAAAAAGAGCATCCGCCTGGATTCCCTCGGTGAAGGATATTCCGAGCAGGAGCTCCGTGCGGTTCTTGCGGGAGGCAAAACGCACAATCCCTTCGTCAAGAAAAAATACCCAAAACGAAAAGAGCGTACCACGCTGATCTCAGAAATCGAGGCAAAGCTCAATTCCGGAAAAGGATACTGGTACGATCAGAAGATGAAGGTGGTCAAGCTCAAACAGATGGCAAAGACTTTTGTATATCTGGAAGAACAGGGCTTTGCCGATTTTGCCGCACTTTCAAACGCCGCCGCTTCTGCCGAAGAGAGATTTAACGAGCTGAAGTCGTCGATCAAGACGGCGGAAACGCGAATGAGCGAGATACAGACATTGCGAACGCACATCATCAACTACTCCAAGACCCGCGAGGTTTACGCCGGATACCGCAAAGCCGGATATTCCAAAAAGTATCTTGCGGAGCATGAGAGCGACATCATTCTTCACAAGGCGGCGAAGAAAGCCTTTGATGATTTCGGTCTCAAAAAGCTCCCCACGGTCAAGAGCCTGAACGAAGAATTTGCGCGGCTGCTGACCGAGAAAAAGGCGGCATACGCCGACTACCACAAGACGCAGGAACAGATGCGCGAGCTGATGATCCACAAGGCGAATGCCGCTTATCTGCTGGGTCTGGAGGAACGGAAACAGCAGACCATAGAGCGTCAGCGGGAGGAAAAATAGCGATGGCACATCGCGTAGCCACAGATGAAATCTGTGTCAAACGGGGTATGGGGAAATCCCCATCAAGCCGCAGGCGGGAGCTCGTCAGAGTTCCCGCCTGCTGTCTTTTGGCTCCAAAAGACCTTGCTTGCCAACTTGTAGACAGCACTGCTGGTAGGCTGTCGAAGAAAAAAAGTATAAAAAAGGGCTGTTGCAAATGCAAGGAATTGCGGGCAACAGCCTCTTTCGTTTTGCTCATTTCTAATAGATAGGCATCAAATAGGCGTGTTTTAGATGAGTGGCGGCTTTGATTTTGCTATTCGATTGATTTTTGAGTAACTCAAATAAAGGTTTTGTTTTTGGGCTTCGTGTTCAGGCGGCTTTTATCTCGAAAAGTGATCGTCCAAACCGTCCGTTTGCGATCCTCGAGCACAGCTTTTGTATGTTAAAAGCCATGGCGAGGATAAAGAGCCGCGTTTCGTTGTTCTTTTTACCCCTTGTCAGGAAGCGCCGGAAGCCATAATCCTGCTTCAATACTCCGAAGGCTCCCTCGACCTGTATGGATCTGTTCATGCGGAGAAGTATACCTCTCCCCGTGGAGATACGTTCTTCGGCTTCTTCCTTTTGGCGGCGCATTGTTTTGGAGAGCTCTATCCTTCGGTTCTCATACTGTCCCTTGAAGCACTTATCCTTGAAAGGACAACCGGCGCAGCTCTCACAGACGTAACAGCTCTTCTTCACCGTATAGCCATTATCCGTCCTTGCATCTTTGTCGTATGAGTGGATCAAATGCTTCCCGTTCGGGCAGGTGAAGCGATCGTTCGCTTCGTCATACGGCATATTGTCCTTGTGGAAAATATTGTTCCTGTGCTTCCTTGTTTTCTTTATCTCATGATCCGCAGGCTTGATGTAAGCAGTTTGGTTGTTGGATTCAAGATAGGTGTAGTTCTCCTCGCTGGAATAACCCATATCCGCGACTATATCACGAAAACTACGATCTAGCCCCGCCTTCATCCTTTCGAGGAACGGAATAAGTGTTGTAGTGTCAGTTGGATTTGGGAACAAGCCCAATCCCGCTATGTATTCTCCGCTCACTCCTATCTGGAGATTGTATCCCGGCTTCAGCTGTCCGTTCCTCATGTGATCCTCCTTCATCCGCATGAAGGTCGCGTCGGGATCGGTCTTGGAATAGCTCTTCCTTTTGCCGCAAATTCGGAGGTTCTCTATGTATTCATTCCCCTTGCTCAGAAGCTCTTCAAGCCTTTCACAGTCCCTTTGCAGCTGAGTCTTGTGCTTTCCCTTGCCGTGAACGAAGCTTATCCCTTGAATATCGGCAAGAGACTTGAGCTCCTTTACCGTGCTTTCAAGACCGAGCCCGTCTGAAAGACCGTATTTCGTATTGATCGAAGGCAATTCGTTTTTCACCTTCTCGTTCAGCTTCTTCAATCTCTTTTCGACTGCCTTTGCCCACACAAAGCTGTATCTGTTCGCATTGGCTTCTATTTTTGTTCCGTCGACGAACAAAGCTTCAAAGTCTATCTCGCCCATTTCCGCAAGCTTTTCAATTAGCTGATAGAACAGATCCTCCGCACAGCCGCTCATGTTGTTTTCAAGAAATCTCGATATGGTCGTATGATCCGGCGCCTTGTGATACTGCAGCAGCCACATGAAACGAATATCCGTACTGCAGGCTTCTTCTATACCCCTGCTCGAAAAGATCCCCTTCATATATGCGAATACAACGATCGAAAACATTATCTCCGGAGCGATGCTTCGCCAATGCCTCCGATACGTCCTTCGAAGCTTCCGATAGTCCAATTCACTCAAAATCTCAGCCATTTTGAACACCGAATCGCTTTCATCGATCATTTTAGCAACATTCAGGGGCATTACCACTTGATTTCCGATCGTTTTCATTGTACAATTTACCTGCTTTCCGTATGGTTTTTCTGCAAATTAATTATACATGAAAGCAGCAAACCGGGCAACCCCTACGGGCGGCCCGGTCTTGTTTTTGATGGAGCTTAGTGCAACAGCGCCCACCGCTGGACACATTAAGGTCATTGGGTTCCGATGATTCTTTGACGGCCTAGAATGACGGTTAATTATGTGGTCAAAAGCACTGAGAGGCGATTCATATTCGCCTGTTTCAAATCCATTGAAGGATGAACATATCGATTCAGCGTGATGTTCACATTTGCGTGTCCCAGTATCTCGCTCAGGCTTTTGATATCAAAGCCGAGCTCAATGCACCTTGTTGCAAAAGTGTGTCGAAGAGCATGGAAATTCAATTTGGACACGCCGCACTCGTCTATTACGGCCTTGAACCGATTTTCCATACACCTCGGTTCAATATAGCTGTGAATCATGCCTGTAAGGAGAAATGCCTCATTCTGCCTTTTGACCCGGCCAAGCAGTTGAAGCATTTCCGAAGGAATGGGAATTTTTCTTATTGAGCACTCGCTTTTCGGTGGTCCTATTAAAACCTTCGTCTTTTTACTCTTATCTCCGTTCATCTGAACACGTTGCATGGTTTGATGTACAAACAGGCATTGCTCATCAAGCAGAATGTCGCCCCATTTGAGAGCACAGATTTCTCCTATTCGCATCCCGGTATACAAACAAAGAAGAATGCCAATATTACATGGGCTGGGATTATTGCAAAGATATCTGCTCAGAATTGATTGCTCAGCTCTACTGAATACCTGCATGGGCTTTTTCTGCTCTCTCACAGAGACGTCCTTTATATCTGCCGTTTGAAATCCCAGTTCTTTACTCGCATAATCAAGGACATTTTTAAGAATGGAAATAACACTGTTGACCGTTTTAGGAGCAAGCCCGTTCTTTACTGCTCCACCTGTCAACAGCAGATCTCTGGAGAACTGCTGAACCTCACAGCGTGAAATGTCCGAGATCGCAACTTTACCGAATCTGGGATTCAGATACAGTCTTAACATGTTGGCGTATTTTGAATAACTTGATGCTTTCAATTCTGCCTGCTGTAGATGCAGCCATTCTGATGCGGCATTCTCAAAGGAGATTATGGACAATCCGGATAGAGCGGCAGCGGCTCTGGCAGCCTCAAGTTTGTGTTCCGCATCTTCATAAGTTTTTCCAAATACATAACCGTATTTGGTTTTTCCGTCGATTCTTCCCTTTGAGTATCGTCCTTCCCAGCGTCCGTCTTTTCGTTGATATATGTTTTTGCCTTGCCTTGGCATGAGACATCACCCCCGCTCCTATTTTACTGGCAGGATGGAGACACCAAGGTATTTAGAGGTTATTGTCTGAAAAATTTTATAAAGTCGCCATTGCGGACATCTTGACGGCAAGCGAGACAGAGTGTATAATATTGCCAAGTCGAATGATGTCAGATTTCGTAGAGTGGTTTACTCTACGAAAAAAGTCGACACTTATCCTTGTCATGCAGGACTATGAAAACTCTACAGTGGCTTGCTGGGAGCGTACTATGTCTGAACATAACTTCCACTATATGAAAGGGTCGTTTGAAGGGAATTCTTTCAATGGCGAAGCGTAGCCAAAATGCAATATTGTTACTGTCTATTTTGTGAGACGATCAAATGCAAAAAGGTAGCTTTTCGTTTGGAACAAAGCGGCATCGACATAGCGTTCTCTCCGCAAATTGTTAGGAGACAACGAAAAGAAGGAAAGAATATTGAGATTGTGTTTGATCTTCTTCCCGGATATGTTTTTGCTTATTCAACTCAACCAGCAAAAGGGTTATCTCAATTAAAGGTGGAGGGCGTTATCAAAGTGCTTGGTTCGCCTGAAAATGGCTACTGTCTTCGTGACGGAGATTTGTTCTTTGCTCTGAAGTTATTGGAGAGAAACGGATTAATTGACGTCCTAAATGTACTTCATGCTGGAGATACCGTGATGATTACAGATGATATTTTTTCAGGATGTGAAGGAAGAGTTACTCAGATTGATTATCGGAAACAAAGAGCAAAAGTGTTGTTTGATTTTGCCGGAGCATCTTGGAATTGCTGGGTTGCTTGCAATATCGTTGTATCGTCTCTTTAATCGAATCCTTGATGGCGGGAGTTCATGTTTATTACACTATTGGCTTGTTAGTTTTATCTAAAGGTTATTAAAGGCAATATTAAAAAAGGAGGAGAATTTGGAGTGAATATTAAAACAGACGAAAGCGAAATGAGAAGCCAGCTAATAGAACGCTTTGTATATGAGCTACCGGTTTTGAGAGCAAGGATAGGGGTTTCGCAGGCAGAGATGGCAGAAAAAGTTGGCATATCCCGACAAACATATAATTTAATAGAAAACGGGAAAAAGAAAATGAACTGGACAACCTTTATCGCTCTGGCTGCTATCTTCCAGAGCAATGAAAAAACTAAGCAATTGCTCGACAGCATCGACAACCTAAACTTGGATATTGAGCAGGCGATGTGTTTGTAGAGTCATAGTGACTGGCTTAAATTTCTGACAACAATAAGGAGGATAGTCAAGTAGATACTACCTATCGACTTGATGCAAGAAAAGATGCCTAAGTATTCATTGGACGCAAGAGGCATATTGACGATAACTGACGAGACTGATGGTGGGATTTTTTCGGTTGCGGTATGGTTCAAAAAGGTTGCCTTAATAATTTCCATCATATCAATGTTGGTTGTATCCATCTTATACTTCACAAAGTATACAACTTTCACTGATGCTGACTATCTGAAGAGTGTTTTAGAAAATCAGTTTTCGAGCATGGACGTCTCTTCCAGTTTTTCAGTGATGTTAAGCAAGCTTGATGTGTCATACCCATTTACTACAGTGGCGAAGAATGCAAAAGGTCAACCAGGTTTTTATATGGAAGTATTTAACATAGTTGCTGACAAAGCTGAAGATTTGTTCAATACCGTTTTGAGCACAATTCAAAGCATAATCAGCATAATCAGTTGAAGTTGTAGAAGGTGAAAACGATGGATATCCCCAACATAATATACCAGTTCTCAAGGGTTTTTACATGGGTATCAATAGGACTTGAACTATTGGCAGTTGTTGTGCTTGCTGTGGCAGTGTTTTCCGGAGATTATAACACAAAAACATCTGCTGCGAGAGATTTTTTTAAGTCGGGAGCACGGGTTAGAAATACCGCTTTATGCTTTTTGGTCTTCCTCTTCTTGATAGCCAACAAAGGATTGAAAATAGATGGGATGAGTGCGCTATCTGCTGTTTCGACCGTATGCAAAAATTACGCATTCCTGTCTGTGTTTGTTTTTGCCTCTTCCATTCTGCTTTCGATCACAACAGCAATCAAAAAAGTGAGTTTTTCGGACACAAAGGACTTGATAAAGCATATTGGAAACTCTTCGATATGGTCTATGATTGTGGGCTTCCTTCTTGCCTATTTTCTGTATATTCCCTAAGAGGACGGTGGATTGAAAATGTCTAAAACGATTAAAGAATTCCTTAGTGACTACACCGAGTTTCAGCGAATCATTGATGAGTATAACACGAGCTTTCAGTATTGCTTGGGGCAAATGGCTTCGAAAGAAGGCATTGACCGTCAGCAATTACTGGCAAAACTGCAAACAATTGAGATATCAGATCGTCAGCAGAAATTGTTACTGCAACAGAAAGTCAAGCATCAGCTAAATGAACTCAGAAGACTCCTTCAGATTGTTGATGCACAAGAGCGACAAATCTCAGAGCGAAGATTTCGGCTTTTCAAAGCCGAAAGAACGAGTTATGGCAACTCGTATGTTAACTCGGATGATTTGCAGCATTCACGACAGGATATAAATCAACAAGTGGCCAATGCCGTTCAAAGCATACAGAAGATAACCCAGTCTAAAATGCCGAGATCTCTTGCGGCAGTTTGCGGCTTTTTCAATCGAGAATTTCGCAAGGACGCTTATAGACAGATTGTGGAGGATCGTCAGAAGCTTGAGGCAATGTTAACTGCGGCAGAACGCGACTTTCAGATTGCTTCAATGACATTACAAAGAGAAATAGAACAGGCAACAGCGCAAAAGGTTACCGAACTGCAAGCCGAGAAGCAACAACTGGAAATAAGCCGCTCTTCTGAAAAAGCATCTTTCATGACCCAATTGAAGGGGTTGCTCCTTGATGGCTTAGAACGCATATTTAGCACCGATACTGCATACAGATCGGCGCACAAACATATTTCTGATTATCTTTCTGCTTATTCCGGTGAGGATAATCAGAATCTGTCTTCGGCTGATGGTCTTATGATTGGAATAGTCAATCAAACCATTTCTGCAATGGATGATGGGACACTGGACAGATATCTTTCTACCATATTACAAGATGGTGTGTATTCCAATAGGAGTATTTTACTGCCGGTAACATTGGAAAGGTATTTGGGGAAGGCGATTTGCGTCAACTATTATTCAGAATACAACGACAGGTTATATGATCTTTTTAGTAATTATGCTTTACAAATGATGAATCTCTTTTCCGATATTGGCATTACTACTTATATGGTGGACTGCACCAATATGGGTAGCAAGTATGCTGATTTTACTGCATTTGAAAGCGATGATGACAATAAGAGAATAAACATTATTCGAACCAATGACGAACTCAAGAAGGTAATCAATGAACTGTCTGATTACATCATTGAAACTAACAGTTCGTATTTGCGTAGTGATTTTGCTGATGTTTGCGCCTACAATAATGCTTCAGTTATTAAAAGAGAGTTAAAGGTTCTGTTTGTAAGTAATATTACTGAGATTTCTTCTATGGACTTACTTGATAAACTGACATCCATTGTAAGAAACGGCAGTCGAAGTGGCGTGGTGGCATTCATTGGCATATCTACCGATGAATGCCGAGTGAGTGGGCTCACATCTCAGAACAGAGTAACTGCGGTAAATCTCTTGCTTGAACTGTGTGATAAAATCTGCATGAGTTCTAATGGAGATTTAAGTTTCGGAAATGGTTTACCACAACTTATAGCCGCTCCAGAAATCAGCCATTCACTTAAACAAAGTATAATGATGACATCTGTTCAAAGTAAAGGAAGTCTGACAATTGTTCCGTTACTGGACCATCTTCCTGAGAGTCAGGACTTCTTTACATACGATTGCAGTGAAAACGTTATTATTCCCGTTGGCGTTGATGCACAAGGCAACGAATACATTATCAACCTGAACAAAGAAGCGGCGTATATGTTAATAGGCGGAAATCCTTCCTGTGGTAAATCCAGTCTGGTTCACACTATAATCTTACAGTGTATAACACGTTATTCTCAAGAAAACCTTGAGTTGTATGTGGCCGACTTAAAAGACGGATCAGAATTCGATATTTATGTGCAGAAAGGGATAAAATCAGTAAAAGTCGTATTGGATGACTCCGAAGCTGATGTTGCTACGAGTTTTTTGACTTATATCAAGGCAAATGTTGAAGCAAGACTTCAAAAATTCGGAGAATTGGCAACGCTCTCTGGTCAGATTGTTCGCAACATAGAGCAGTTTTATACGGTGAACAACGAGCAGCATCTTGTGCCACATATTCCGAGAATGCTACTTATTATTGATGAGTTTCAGTCGCTTTATAACTCATCACGAGCAACCGGTGAAATCACAAACTGGCTTGTTCGGATGTGTCGCACAGTTGGCATTTATATTATTATGGCCTCTCAGCGCGTCCAAGCCGATTCCACATCGGTATCAAATTCTTTTGGATCGCAGACTAAGGAGTACTTCATCTATCGTGCAATGTTTAAACTGCCGTACTCTGGCGCCAAAGAAATAATGTCCGAGCATTGTTCTGATACGAACAGAGAAAATCCTGCTATTCGAAAAGCACAGACGCTAAGGAATGGGCAGATAGTAATAAACCCAAATATGGGTGCCACTGAAGAGGATAATCAGCTTGTCCAATGCTATTATCCCGACAATGATACGATAGCCGCTGTTTGCGAGCAGGTTGTTGCAGCACAAGGGAGAGAACATGGAATAATTATGAACTCTGAAAGTGCCGTGACCGGACTCTTGAATACTACTGAATCGGATGCAATCCTACTTGGTGAATCAAATAGGCTTTTTTATGATGATTGTAACAGGAATACTGATGATTTCATCGACAACCGGATAATTGCATTGCGTAATACTGTCAAGCGGTTACTTGTTTGCGGTAGCGACACAAGAGTTCATGCCAGTATTCTGCTTTCGGTGGCAACACATTTGATAAAACAAACTGCAAATATAAAAATCAATATTTTGTCATCGAACGTTAATTACGAAAAGTTGATGCTGAATTCTGAGTTCAAGGCTGCTATTCATTTAACGACATCAACAGATGAGTTTTTAGCGTATGCACACGAACAAGTAAGCCAAAACAGCGCCTTATTATCAGTTGTCATCAATCCTTATGAATATGAAGAACTTCATAAGGATGATTATTCCAGAGCAACAGAGTCTGTAGAGCAGGCTATTGGGCTGCTTAAGTCGCCATTAGTGTTTTCCCTTATCTTATGCGAAAACATGAAGAAACTTAAAGACTCATGTACATATTTTGATCAAGATATTCCGTGCAGAGTGATTTCCGTTGGCAATCCATCGAGTATCCGAGCCGCAATGACGATGGATGCCGGTGAAAAAATAACAGAGTCATCGTTCAACACAGTTCGACCGAATGTTATTAAGGCGTACTATTACAACAAAACAACGGACAAGCTGGGACGCTTCAGATTGCCGTTGCCAGAACAGATTTGTGGAACTGTTGATTTTAGTGGCTTGAACGCATCACCCTCGTCTACGCCTGTTTTAGGCTATTCAGGATTAACCGGTAATGAGGAGGTGGTTGTTTGAGCGATGTCTAAAAAAACGCGAATAAAACAGTGTCAGGAGCTATTTTGCCCCACTGGTTAAATGTATTGGAAAGTTCCGCTCCAAGATCGTCAATTCCAAAAGAATACTTTAATACCGAAAGGAGACATTACTATGTTTTACCTCGAAAAGATGATTGTCGCCGCCGATGACAATTCCACTGCTGACGCTATCGCTGCGCTGCGTAATCAGCTCGCAGGCGGTGGTGAGACTATGGTCAACCAGGATGGCACAGTGCTGAACCCTGCCGACCCCATGTCCGCTTCCTCTCTTGCAAACGGTGATGGCTTCAAGCCGGTCGACAAGGCTGTTGTCGCTGCTGATGCCAATTCCGACAGTTCCACCGCTGATGCTATTGCTGCGCTGCGTAATCAGCTCGCAGGTGGCGGTGAGACTATGGTCAACCAGGATGGCACAGTGCTGAACCCTGCCGACCCCATGTCCGCTTCCTCTCTTGCAAACGGTGATGGCTTCAAGCCGGTCGACAAGGCTGTTGTCGCTGCTGATGCCAATTCCGACAGTTCCACCGCTGATGCTATTGCTGCGCTGCGTAATCAGCTCGCAGGTGGCGGTGAGACTATGGTCAACCAGGATGGCACAGTGCTGAACCCTGCTGATCCTATGTCCGCTTCCTCTCTTGCTAATGGCGACGGATTCAAGCCCGTTGACAAAGCAGTTGTGGCAACAGAATGGTATCAGACGAACCCTCAACTTCAAAAGCTCGAGATTAAAGCGATGGCTGACATCCACCCAGATGCAAAAATGGGATATCTTCCAAACGGTAAGATGTACTGGACAATAAGAATCCGTCCTGTTGTTTGCGGAAAGCGTAAAGACTGGACACTTCTTGCTGTATACGATTCCGACCATCCACAGCAAAGGTGGGGTGGTTCGGTTAAGTTTTATCCCGCCAAACCCAATTATGACGAAATGATGCAAATGGTGAATCGCTCAAAGGTAACTCCGAAAAGCATTCCCCACTTGCTTAGAGATGCGGATAATCAGATTTATATGTGTACACAGGACAGAAATAACATCTACGCTGGACACAACAAGGGCGAAAAAGTTACCACGGCGGCTGCGTGTCTCCGCTTCGCAATGCGATGGATAACTGTCTTTGAGCTCGGTCTGATTGATCAAAAGACATGGTCGTTGTTCCATGAGCATGGTAAAATCTGATGCTTGGTAACAGGAGGGACAAAGAATCTCTTGTGGAGGTATGAAAAGTGAGGTGGTTTTTTATGTCAAGAAACAACAATGAATGTTCAGAGAATCAACTGTTGGATGATGGTGCGGTAACAGTGAATACTCAGGAGATTCTCGAAAATAATTCTTCTGAAGAGCTTTCTCCTTTAGAGCAGTGGATACAAAGAAACCCGAGTTTTCGTTGCGAAGAAGTGAAATATATTAAAAGCGCGGAGCTGGGGTACCCTTTTACCATTACAGAAAACGGTGACTTTCAGCAACCTTTTAATGTGTCGGGCTGGACGTTTTTACTCGTGCTGGACAAAAGTTTCCCAAGGGAAACTGAGCAGCAAGGGTTGCCTATAAGTGTTTATCTTGTGAATCCAGGACTTGTAGAGTTTAGGAAGCTTTATAGCATGGATATAGGTAGAATTCCCTGTGTCAAGCAAGATGCTTCCGGAGCGGCATATCTGTATATCGAAGAAGCTTATGAAGATTTTGAGAGATATGTCAACAGCCAACATTCAAAGTGCATGTCTGAAACGATGGTACTTTACACAAAAAAGTGGGTTGATGCACTTCAGCGCACAATTGAGCAAGAGAAAAGACGTCGCTCGAAGAAAAAGTTGGAATTACGCAATCCATTGTGGCCTTCCCGTTCTGTACAAAGGTATGATGACTATGGCGATTATTCGGGATTCCATGGTCAAGCAAAGTATGTTGACGGTAGAGTCTCTCGCTCGGGTCAGGTGAATCCGAGATGTCAAAAGGTCGTTCTATCCAATAGAGCATTTATTCAGATTTTCAATGAATCGCAATCGAAACTTGAAACTGAAACCGGTGGATTGCTTTTAGGGCATTATGACCATGGAATATGGTATGTCATTGAAGCAAGCGATCCTGGCATTAATGCCGTATTTCGTGTTGCGTACCATGAGGGGGATGACGTCTATCAGAACCATGTTTGCGGCGTTATTTCGAGAACGTACAAGGTTCCTCTTGTTTTTCTTGGAATGTGGCACAGGCATCCAGGTTCCTTGGACAGCTTTTCTGGGACAGATGATGGAACAAACTACAAGTACGCTGCTTCAGCAGGAAATGGTTGTATCTCGGCTATAATCAATTATGATCCCGATTTTCGTATTACTTTCTATTACGCAGAGCAGGATGATAATCGTAGCGTAAAATATACAAAGGTTGATGTAGAAGTTGGGGATGATAAGATTCCCAACAAAATAATGATGCTTGCAGACATGAATGACGTTATCTCACGAATGAGTTAGGAGGCTATTTCAAATGAGTGAACAAGAGAAAAAAGCTATCTCTGAAATTGAAGATCTCGATAAGCTTCGTGATTCACTTTTAGATGGTGGATTTGGAGCAGAAGATGCTATCGACGGTGAAGGTGACACCGTTGCGGATGAAGAGGTAGTTAATAATTTCGTATCTATGTTTGGTACAAAAGGCGATACTCCGTTGAAAGCACATGATTGGGTCGCATATGTTCCTTCGCATATATGTGAGGATGCTACGTTCTGGGGGCCGCTGTTTGGTATAATTCGGGAGGAAACCGAATCTATCTATGTGTTTGATTCTAAGCATTACGAAGATGACAAATATCTCATCGGATATATTGACGATGGTACATATAGGTCAAAAAAAGCATATAACGCTTTTGGGTTTCCGATGGGTAGACACTTGATAGGTGTATATAACAACGGAAAACTGGTCCTGAAGCTTACATCATATCCATCAAATGAAATATTCGAGGAGCTAAGAACAGAATTAGCTGGTAATGAGCCGTATTCAGCCGATCAAGATGATAAAAATACAAATGACGCCAATCAAAATAGCGTATCGTCCCTCTTAAATCCTGATGGATTTATGCCTGTCGACCGGAATGTTTTGGCTGCTCCAGAACAGTTTATGGAAAGCAAAGTTCCCTTTTCTAGCTATTGTGGAATAGAAGCGTTAGACGTGCGAATCAAAACCTACGACGCGGTTACCAATCTGTTTTCGAGGAATACAGGGTTGTTAGAATCCTCAATAATGCTGGATAAACGCGCTGTTCTGGTTGGATGTGGTTCTGTCGGTTCGTTTGTGGCAATGGAATTGGCACGTTCCGGCGTTGGTAAATTTGTTTTGTGTGATACAGATACGCTCGAAATACACAATATCTGTCGACATCAGTGTGGCTTTGACGATTTGGGAAGATATAAGGTAGATGCTGTCAAGGACAAAATCTTAAATATCAACCCGAATGCTGAAGTTATAACATTTCGCTCAATCATTCAGAGAGTTCCAGAGGAAGAGTTGCTGCCCTTACTTGGAAGAAACACGATTATTATTGGAGGCGGTGACAATAGAGGATCGGCGGATTGGGCCTGTAAGCTGGCTATTAAGACTGATAGCACATTTGTCTCCACCTGTTGCTGGACACGCGCGTTTGCCGGTGAGATTTTCTATTGGGCTTCCAGACGTGGCCTGTCATGCTATTCCTGTGCTTTAGGAGGTCTTGTTGATGATGAGCGCCCCGAAAGCCATGCGACGTATTTTGGGAGTGATGAAGAGAAAGAGTCCCTTGCTTTTGAACCAGGCGTAGCGGCAGATATTGACTTCGTTACAATCATTGCTGTCAAACTGGCACTGGACCTTCTTAACCGGGATAATCCGAATTATACTCCTCGTGTAATTGATTATTTGAAACAGTACACTTGGGTATGTAACACCAACAGCACTAAAATTGGCGGCGATAGAGCGGGCATCTTCCCGACACCGCTCTGGATAACCAACAACTTGTCTGTACATAAAGACGAGAACTGTCCTTATTGTGGGAATAACACCGCCGAATAGGCTTTTTATTCTTTCGTAACACTAAGCTGTATCCCAATTGGAGGGTAGATATATGAGTAATATTAGCTATAATAGTGATGAAATTACCCGACTATTTTCCAATTGGGATACCATTATGGGTATGTGGGACGATAATAAATCACACAGTATCAACGATGGAGTATTTCAGTCCATTCAACAAAGATGTGGGAGATTGATTGAACTGTCGGAATCGATTCATACTTTGGTGATGCAGATTGAAAGCGAAAGCGATTCAATTTATTAATACATTGGAGGTATTATCATGGCAGGAAGAGTAGTTGTACATAGCGTGGACTCGCTTTCTAGTTATTGTCAGCGGCTTTCTACGCTTAAATCGGAATTGGAATCAACCGCATCCAAGCTCGTTGCACTTTCAGATGAGCTTCAGCAGAAGGCAACAACCATGGGGAGTGCTACGGACTCGCAGGGGAGCAACTGGCAAGATCCTCAGTACGAGAAGCTTAAAAGCGAGATTACTCCCTGCATTACTGCGGTTAATTCAACGTCGGCTTCCGTAAAGGAAACCGCAGCAACAATCAAATCGCAGATGACACAGGTAGAAGGCTCAATTTCATATATTCAAGGTCTTGTACGGAAGCTGAACGATATATCTTAAGCGCGAAAATGAATACAAAGAGAGATAAAACAGAAGCCAATTCTAATCCGCAGTTAGTAAACGGCATGGATTGTGATTCATTCGTCACCCACCAAAGAGGGGGCCAAGTTCGTCAGGCCTTCAGTCTGATTCATCAATCAATATAATCTCTGTTAAATCATGGCTGCGGATAGTGAGAAAGCGAGGAAACTTATCATGGGAGAAGAAATATTGAAAGACGGTTCTGTAGTTTTGTCAGAACCCATAGTTCCATCTGATAATCCATCCTCAATAAGGGCACAGTATGGCTTTGATCGTGATTACAAATGTTTAAAGAGTAATTCGATACTTCTAATTTCTGATATTCATTTTTCGGACAACCCACACAAGTTTAATTTTGAGGATTGCCAACCTACTAATCCTCCCGGTTCAGGAGTTCGGTTAAATAAAGCTATACTTGATTCGATAAAAACTACCAATATAGGTACGGTTATTTGCGCTGGTGATATAACACAGACATCGCAAGAAAGCGAATTTGCTAAAGCCGGAGTATTCTTTCAGGAATTATCAGAAGATTATGAAATTGACAAAAAGGATATGATTATCGTCCCTGGAAATCATGATATCGAATTGTGTAGTCATCATAGTGATACAAAAAGCCAGATTACATATATTACACCCGAGACCAGCAAAAACTATAGTGTTTTTTATGAAAAGATATACGGAAAGAAAGGCCCCCCGTTCTTTGCGGTTGGAAAAAAGTTTTTACTTAAAAATCATTTGCCTGTTGAAATTCTCGGCTTGAATTCAAATTGTTTGCAACAGGTAAAAGATAGTTTTATGGGTATGGGATTTGTTGGTGAAAAGCAGTTACGTGATGTTGCAGAGGCAATGGGGTGGGAAAACAACCAGTCTGACTATGCATACAGGATTTTGGTTTTACACCATCATCTATTTCAAGTGGAGTATATAGAAGTACCAGAAGATGGGCGCCAATATAGTTTATGCTTAGACGCCGGTCAGATTTATCAGTTCATTGACCATTTCCATATCAATTTAGTAATCCATGGCCATAAGCATAAAAATAATTTTGTAAAAATCGAAAAGCTGAACAAGAGTAAACATGATGTAACGATTATCGGCTTAGGGAGTGCTAGTTCTTCAGAGTTGGGAAAGTCTGATCCAAATACTGTTGGAATCATCGACTTTAACGATAAAGGCCAAGCCAGATTTCGTAGCTTCGCTGTTAATTCTGAAAAGGCGTTTTCTGATGTATCTGATTGTGTGTTTGATACGACTTTTCCGCTATAATAAGGTTGAAATATCAATTCACTTGTTAATCGGTTGGTAGATGAATTCAAGTTCCTTTTTAACGGAGGTAGTTCGATAATGCGATGCATTAATTATCGGAGGCAGTATGTCAGATGTTAAAGTCTCTGTTGTGGCAATAGATTCTGCGATGGATTGTTTTGAAAAAATAGGAGAATCAGCGAGGAATTATCAGAAAGTAGTGCAATACGACCTCTCTGAACTCAGAGACTCTATTGCGCACAAACAGCGAAGAATTAGAGCGGAAATAGATTCCCTATATGACACGCTCTCTTATCTTGACGAAGAAGATGATCTCGAAAGAGACCGAATTATGTCAGAGATTCGAGAATTGAAGAATAAGCTTTCACAGCTTGAAATGCTAAGTAGCCGAGTCGGGCGGATAGAAGCAGAGTATCGTAGTGAATCGAAAGCTATTCTTAGTGCGGTTTCAACTGATATCTCTGACGGGCTGAGGGCAATGGCGACCTATCTCCGTGAAATAAATAGTATAGATGGCGTAGATGGTAGTGGTACTACAGGAACTGTTTCCAACGTATTTACTGGAGAAAGCAATTACAGTGTTGTCGTTATTGATTCAGCCAAATACCCCGAATCGGCAGAACATATCAAGGCGGCGGTCAAGTCCGGGCATCCTGCAATGTTGACATTAAATAGAGCGGGCGCTGATGAAAACCGGCGTCAATCATTAGCGGGTATTCCCATCTCTCCGATTTATGACAGAGATGAGTACCCACCTGCCGCTTTTTCCGAGGGAGGTGCCGGAGCTGATGTTGCATACATCAGCCCATCTGACAATCAGGGTTCAGGGGCATCGTTTAGATGGCAGCTTAATGGTATTCCTGATGGAACACGTGTAAGATTCCGCGTTATATGAGGTGAAGACAATGGCAGACAATGCGTTGGCGTTAATTCAGTCATGGATTAACAGTAGCAAGAAAAAAATTATAGTTATCCCAAGAACTGATTTTTTGGAAAAGTGTGAGGAAATTCTTGGCGTGTCAGAACACTCTTCTTTGGGGACAATTATTAATCATACCGGAGGTGTGTCTGTAGACAACGGTCGAATTCGCCATTTTGGTGGCTCAAACCAGTATGACTTGAGCATAAAAAAAGTGAACAAATTGGAAGCCGGATTGCCCAAGTTAATCCCGGGCATTCTCCTTGTGGCAGATGATATTCTTGGAGGGCTGTTTGGCATTAACTCTGGTACTAAAATTGGAAAGCTCGGAAGCGTTCTCTATTTACCACCAGATTCATATTCTTGGGAAGATTTGGGAATAGGCCATACAGCATTTTTAGAGTGGAGTATGAATGGAAATACAGAAATGTTTTTCAAAAAATATGATTGCATTAAACTCACAGAAGCAGTTCCGTTTAATAAGACTCTGAATTTCACTACCCCGCTGTGGGTACCGGAGCGGTCATCGACAAATTGCTCTTTTGAGCAAATTGACAGTAAAAAGTCACATTTGATACGAGCCGGAATACTGAATCAGTTGCCATGAGCATGTTAATACAGTTTCTTGCCTCAAAAACGAATCAGTTCTCTGTTGAGTTGAGCAACATGAAGGCCCATCTCTTTCAACCATGGCTGGAAAAGGAACTGCTCGATAACCCGGCAGTGATCGCGAGCATTGAGTCATATTCTTATCAAACAGTTCAACAATCATCCGGTTCGCTCAGGGTCTACTTTTCAGTGCAGTATGATCCTATACCCCTGAAGGAGCCGGTTTTTTTATCGCAAAATCTGTTTGAACTCGTCACGGCCATTTCATCTTCCCTTCGACTGCACTTAAGCCGAACAATACTTGTCATTGACAACAGGAAAAACAGCATTGATGTAAACAATGTGTTTCAGCTTCTTCATACGACAGAAGAATTTGTCGGAGAAGAGTTGCAGATACATCAAAATAGAGCTTCCAGCACCAAGAAGAAGTCTTTCTTCGGTGGGAGAATTGTTGTACTTTTAATCAATCGTACTTTCTTTGATACCGCGAAGGATATAAACGATCTTTCATGTATATTAGCAGCGCAAGCAGAAGAGATTCGACGGAAATCAGGCAATGACACAGAAACCATATTGAATGAAATCATGCACTGGTTTCGTAACAATGTTGAATATGTAAATACAAATCGGCTCTCAGACCACTCGGCCGTCGGGCTGGTAAAACATGGTACAGCTGTGTGCCAGGGGATTGCTGCGTATGCATACCAACTACTGCATTTCTGCGGAATAGATGCACGATATGTAAGCGGTGAAGGTCTGGGGACAGATGGTTGGGGCCCACATGGATGGAACATGGTATTATATAATGGCCGGTGGATACATGTCGACTATACTTTTAAACTCAACGGTCATTCCAAATCAATATTACAAGATGAACACGGCTTTCGGAAAGAACATCGTTGGGATGAATCAAGATACAATCCGAAGCAATCCGCTGTTGTTATAAACTCTAAAAAGACGCTTCGTAAATCAATAATCTCTTTTATACCAAACACACCATGTTTAGCAATAAACGGATGTATTATTGATATGCGTCAAAGCCATAGCCCCTGCATAATTAAAGAAAACAGAGTTTATGTTTCTATTTTTACGATTCTATCCTTGATAGGTGGAAGTTTCTGCGCTAACGGGAATCGAGTCCATTTTTTTATAAACTGTGCTCATTATTGTATCCCGGCTGAGCAATTCGCCCTAATTAATGACTACTTGTATACAGAAATTACAAATATAGCCATTATTGGATTTGAGGTTAAGGTAGAAGGTGATACGATTTCTGTCAGATACAGTTCTTGACGTGAATTGATTGCAAACAAAAACTGAAATATTAGTCAGATGTATTAGCTACCCATGATTACTAACGGATGCTTATTAGAAGCTTTGAAAAAAGTTGAGAATAAGATGGAGAATGAAAGTTGATAACGACATGCTGACAAACCGAACACTCATCATATTCAAATATCTCTGGGAGACCACGGACGAAGCTCATCCGGCTTCTCTTGCGGATATTTCTGCGTTTCTGAATCAGCATGAAATTACTGCCGATCCGAGAACGCTCCGAAAGGACATCGAACAACTAACGGAGTTCGGCGTGGATATTGTAAAAGACCGCAGGATTCAGAATCTATACCATGTGGCTACCCGGCATTTTGAAGCGCCGGAGGTCAAGCTGCTGATCGACGCCGTTCAGTCAGCCAGGTTCATCACGCCCCGTAAGAGCAAGGCGCTGGTTAAACGGCTTTCATCCTTCGTTGCTCCCGGCGATACAGCCCTTTTGAAAAGGCATCTCTACATCGACAGCCGTTCCAAAGCCACCAACGAGAGCATTTATCTGAATGTAGACCGAATCCAGACCGCAATCACGGAGCGGAAGAAAATCTCCTTCTGCTATTTCGACTACTCTCCTTCCAAGGAGCGGGTTCTCCGGCATGGCGGACAAGTCTATTCGGTTTCCCCGTTCGCCATGCTCTGGAACAACGATACATACTATCTCGTCGGTTTCCACGATCATCGGCAGCAGATCGCAAAATTCCGTGTTGACCGCATCGTTCAGATGGAGGTCACGGATGAAACCGCTGTAAGAAAGCCAAAGGGCTTTGATGTATCGGAGTTCTTCACGCAGGAGTTCTCTATGCTCAACGGTAAGGAATGTACGGTAACTCTTCGGTGCGAAAACATCCTGATGAACAGCATCATTGACCGCTTCGGGGAAGACGTTCCTATACAGATCGTCGATGCAGACCATTTCACCGCACAGGTAACGGTCGATCTCAGCAGCAACTTCTACGGCTGGGTGTTTGCCTCTGCCGGGAAGATGCGGATCACGGAGCCGCAGGAGGCGGTAGAAGGATTCCGCGCGGTGCTGAAGAGTTTCGCAGAACCCTTTCAAGATTAACCTCCTCATGCGCAAAAACCTATAGTTCTGGTCTGCTTTACCTCCCGCAACGCAGATGGTAGGGAGAAGTCCGCGGCGCTTAGTGTAAAATCGCATCCGTCGGTGATTTCTTCTTGTCCGAAGAGTCTTTCGGCATACGAGAGCACTGCGCTTTCCGCCAGATTCCGGCAGAAGCGTCCGTTTCCGGCGTCAGGATTGCCTGCGGCCTTGGCACAAATATCCAGTACTCGCAGCTTCGCTTCCGGCATAACGGCAAAGCCTCTTTTTTGCGCCTCTGCCTCGACGATTTGAGCCATCTCCTCCGCGGAGTAGTCGCTGAACTGTATCGTAAACGGAATGCGCGAGCGCAGACCGGGATTGCGTGAGAAAAACTCATTCATCTTATCGGGGTAGCCCGCGAAGATGACGACCGTGTCCTCGCGGTTGTTCTCCATCTCCTGTACGATGGTGCTGATAGCCTCATCGCCATAGCTATTCTCCCAGCAATCCGTTAGCGCGTATGCCTCGTCGATAAACAGCAGCTTGCCCTTTGCCTTCTGAAAGACTTCCTTTACCTTTTCTGCCGTCTGTCCGACATACTTGGCGACCAGGTCGGCGCGCCCTACCTCCACCAGTTCGCTTGTTGCGAGTAGACCAATTTCATGGAGAATACCGGCTATGATACGCGCGACGGTAGTTTTCGCGGTGCCGGGATTTCCGACGAACTCCATGTTCAGCACTATGGGTGCAGACGCGCCATCCTTGTCCGACATGGCCTGTTTCATTTTCGCAAATGCGGCGAGCTTCTTGACCTGCGCCTTGACTTCGCCGAGACCGACCAGTTCGTCCAGTAGTTCCATATAGCTCCGACCTTCCGGAAGGCTTGGCTTGGTCGTTTCCTTCGTTTCTGGCATTTCCGCCAGTTTTTGTTTTATCTCTTCCACGCACTTTCTGCCCAAATTACGGACGCGCATAAGCTCATTGTCGCTCATCGTGCGAAGCTTCTCAACGCTCGTGATACTGGCGCGTTTAAGACAGTTATAGGAGCGCACGCTCAAATCCAATTTTTCGATTGGCGTGGACGGCTTATCTTCCGAATCGTCATCAAACTCGTCATCAAAGCAATCGGACTCTTCGATCTCATCTTCCGAGTATTCCTCTTTTTCGGTTTTCTTCCGCATTCGCATCAGCGCCTTGAGAAGCCCTGCAACTCCGCATTTTATGAAGCTGCCATCAAGAAGACCATCCACATCCACTTGCTTCAGTTCGGTCAATTCTTTCGCCTCCGTGCCGGGAAACGCCATCGCAAGTATTGTACGCAGCCGCAGTGGGAGTGCCTGCGGCAGACTGAACAAAATGCGTCCTCTACCAGTCGAACTTCCGCAGACTGGCTCCGCAATGATCCTTATAGCGGCAGACGATCCGAGCATCATGTCGAGAAGCTGTGTAGAATACTCCTCCGCAAGCTTTATGCTCTTTGCACCGGAAAGATAATCCCCGGCTTCGCCGCTTGATTCTCGAAGAACCAGTATGTAAACCCTGCGGTTCTCCGAAAACATATCGTTGTGCGCGTCGTTTGAGACAAGTGTAACGTCAGCGCAGTCGTGGAATATCCACGCATAATCCTCCTGCGTAATGCTTACATCCACGCCGGAAAAGGCAATCGCAGCGCAGCCGATCTTGTCTTCGGGGGATAACTGAAACCCAAGATAATCTCCCTCTGCAAGCATGGACGCCGTTTGCAAAAACTTTTCTCCGGCGGCGATTGCCTCATCATAGTCGCCATAGTACCAGTCATATGCCTTGACTGCCAAAGAAGTAACATTGGATAACGCATTGTTTTTCATATTGCTGATCATATACAGCACCTCTCTTTCAATAATAAAAACGCTTGGGAATTGAATTCCGCAAACGGACACGTCATGTATTGTTATTTCGACACCGTTTCTCCAATATCGTTTTTATATCCCTGCCCTGGAGTCTCACCACGGCGTCGCCGCGCTCATATCGTCGCGCAGTCATATCTGTTTCGGGAACGGCTATTCAGTTGTCAAGGTGCAACGTCCGGGGACGCAAAAAAGCCGATGCTTTGATAAGCCCCGAAAGGATAGACTCCACCCCTGAAATCTACTTTCAAATCACTTATCAAAGCATCGGCTTGATGCTTTTGCTATTAAATTGCTTGGATACTATAGCATATATGCCATGCGACTGTCAATAGTTTCAACAAATAATCCAGCCAAACAATCCGATTGATTGAGTGGATTGCTTGTCCATATTCCTTGATCTTGGAGAAGGTGTGCATCTGAATGTACACCTTCTTTTTGCCCTATTGCTTTTTCATGCGTAATGTGTATAATGAAGTCATCGGGAACAGTTGTTCCATATAGCCGTACAACAGGAGCTGATGATACATGAGAAGCAAGAGCCCGGAGCTAATGCTCCGCATCAAGGATTACATCGAGAGCTACTACGAGCGGTATTCTTCTACGCCTACCGTCCGTGAGATTTACGCTTCTATGAAGATAGCGGTTTCCTCTGCCCACAGATACCTTGTGGCTATGGCGGACAGGGATATGGTGTCCTACGAAAACGGCGTACTCTCTACCCCCAAGATAGAGATGATGAGCCCGGAGGTCAGACCTGCCGCGATTGTCGGTTCTATTCCCTGCGGTACGCCGGAGGAGCGCGAGGCACAGATCGAGGAATATCTTCCGCTCTCCGTATCGGTCTTCGGCAAAGGAGATTTCTACGCTCTCCGCGCCTCCGGTGATTCGATGATCGAAGCGCAGATCGACGACGGCGACCTTGTTATCATACGGGAGCAGCAGACCGCCAATATCGGAGATATTGTCGTCGCCCTTACCGATGAAGACAAGAACACGCTGAAACGCCTCCGCTTTGATGAGGACAGGCAGAGCTATTATCTCCATCCGGAGAATAAGGACATGGAAGACATCTACGTTTCCGACCTTCGCGTACAGGGCGTAGCCACCCATGTGATCAAAGCTCTTTAAGGAGGTGTCGCCTGTGGAAAAGAAATATGTATCCGTCAACGTGGATGTGGATGAGGACGGCGTGATCTGCCCTCTTAGGATTCTATGGGATGACGGACGGCAATGAGAAGTTGCAAAGGTGCTTCATACCTGCACCGCTTCCCACCATGAGTTTGAAGGAATACGCTACACCATTATAGTCGGTCGTGCGGTGAAATATTTGTATCGGGACGGACAGCGCTGGTATGTAGGTCTGTCCCCGTAGGAGGAACCTGTGAGCCATGAGGATATTTTCATATGACGAGATTGACGAATTGGGAGAAGGCTTGATTCGTCAATACCTCGGAGCAGACGCCGAGCGAACCTGCTGCGTCGATATTGAAGGGTTCGCAACAGAATACTTGAAGCTGCCGCTGCTTTACCGCAGCTTCGCCGAACAGGATACAGATAAGATCGGCTTTATCGCCGATGGCATAACGCCGCTTCGCGTTTACGAGGACGGAGCCGCCTGCCTCTGCGTTTTCCCGAAAGGGACAATCGTTATAGAACGGTATCTGCGCAGAGAGAACGAGAGCGGCAGACGCCGGTTCACCATCAGCCATGAGTGCGCCCACTATCTCATGGATAAGACGGTCTCCGCCGCCGCGTTCCACCGGGAGTTTGACGGCGAGCGAGCCTATACCCCGGAGGATTTCAGAAACCTTTTCAGCTTCCGTGAAACGCTGATCGACCGGATGGGCGCGGCGCTCCTGATGCCACGTTTCATGGTACGCAATGTCGTTGCCATGTACGACTGCGCCGGAGGCATCCCTGTATTCGGTGACAGCGTTATGAGAACAACGGACAAGCTGAGGATCAAGCAGATGGCAAACACCATGGGCGTTTCCTTTTCCGCATTCCTGATCCGTCTGCGTGAGCTGGGGCATCTGAACCGCCGCCCTCTGTCTGAGTTCATCACAGAGGAAATGGGTTTAGGACAGGACGGTGAGCTGAGATGAGACACATCACTGTTGATGTGCGGAAGCTGTCCGCAGAGGCATCCCGTAAACTGACGGCATCCCGAAAAGAGACCGTAACGCTGACCCTCCGGGAAATCCGATGCCCGTACTGCGACTTTCTTGTGGAGAAGGTTTTCTCCGATGCCGCGGGTCACAAAATGGTCTACTGCCGAAAATGCAAAGTGGAATATCCCATGAACCTGGGATACTTCCGAAGAATGAAAAACCGACAGGCAGCCCGTCTCCTGTTTTCCAGAAAGACGAGGCAAAAACGATAAACTGAATACACCAACTTACTTTTAATCGAGCAAGCGGAGAGAATCAGATTCGTCTGAGGAGACTGCCAAGCGCCGTACAAAGTCAGATTGATGAACAGCATTGCTGTATCAGTCTGCTTTGACGGCGCTTTTTTTGTCGCTCGATTGAACTTTGTACAGCGTTAAAAGTCCTTTTCCGACTTGTCTCGGGAAAGGACTTTTATGTTATACCGCTGGCTTTGCTATATCGCCAAATACCCGTAATCTCCGAATTTTTGACTTTCACCCAAATTCAAAAATTCAAAGGAGATTACGACATGAAAACATTACGCGAGTTCGACTACGACCTTTGGGCGGTCATGGACAACGGAAAGAAACGGTATTTTGCCAGAATCAAGGCAACCGGAGAAGAAACGGAAATCAGTCTTGAGGTAATGCGTCTGCTTCTCAGTCAGGAAAAACAGATGCGCCGTGAATATGCAAAACTGAAGAACTTCGGAACGGTGCTGAGCCTCGACTATATTCGCAACGAGGAGGATGTGGACGAGTCTGCGTGGCTGCTCGATCCTCGGCAGAATATCGAAAGCAATCTTCTCTGGGAAGACCTGAAAGACGATTTCTGCAAGATGCTGACAGCCAGCCAGCTTTCGGTTTTTAACGAATGCCTCATCGGAGGGAAAAGCCAGGTTGCATATGCCGCTGAGCACGGCGTTACCAAGCAGTGTGTGTTTGACACAATCGCGCTGATCCGAAAAAAAGCAAAAAAATTTTTGAGTGATACCTGACTTTTATCAAAAAAATGTCCATTGAAAAGTGAGAGGACAATCTCACCGCAAGGGATATGGAGATTCGGTTTTCTCAGAGCTACACAGCTCAGGGCACTTTGAAAACTGAATATCCAGGCATCAGGTACGTTCCTGTTGTTCACGAGCCACGGCAGGCGGAGCGCCACGACCTCTGTTTCAGAGCGAGCGATAAATCCGAATCCTGCGAGAGCCGGATTGCTCCCGGCTCGGCCATGACTGACACAGGGTTAATGATACTTCCGTAATTCGCGGCCCGGCCACAATGAAGGCGGGGAGGTTAGAGTCCTATGGAGCGGTGCAGCACACCGCCGCCTGATGTTCTCCCTGGCTCTCGGGGCGTCGAGGACAAATAGAGAGCCGTACATACCCGAAATAACAAACTATTCAGATAGACAGGAGATCGCAAAATGAACTACCAGGACAGATACAACAGTGAGCGGTATCTCGATATGACCGCTTATCTGGCTTTACGAAATATTGAACGAGAAGAACGGAGGCTTCGCATGAGAGAAGACTGGATTTACCGCAGAGGCGATGTGTACCTTGCCAACCTCGATCCCTTCATAGGCTCGGAGCAAGGCGGGACACGTCCAGTGGTTGTCTTGCAAAACAACACCGGCAACTTCTACTGCCCCACGCTCATCATCGCGCCTATCACTTCCAAAGGCAACAAAAAGAGGTCGCTGCCCACCCATTACTACGCGGAATACATTCACGGTCTGGAGGTTCCGGGCATTGTGCTTTTGGAGCAGATCAAGACCATCGACAAGCGGCGCGTACAGAAATATATGGGAAGAATGTCCCGACAGCAGATGGACGAGATCGGAGAAGCCATTGAAGCGGCGCTCGGCTTATATGTCCCCGAAGAAATGGAGGCTCCATGATGAATCCTGTATTGACCATTGATCCGGAGTTTGAGGCGAAATGCCCGCCGCTGACTGAGGACGAGCTTTCGCAGCTCGAAGAAAACATTCTGGAGGAAGGGCTTGTACTCATGCCCCTCATTGTATGGAACAACACGATTGTGGACGGGCATAACCGCTACCGTATCGCACAGGAGCATCCGGGCATTGAGTTCCGCGTCCATGAAAAGAACTTCAATAGTAAATATGAAGCGCTTTCCTGGATTTGCAAGAACCAGCTCGGCCGGAGAAACCTCACTCCACAGCAGAAGAAATATCTGGTCGGGCAACGGTATGAGGCTGAAAAATGTTCAAACGGTGCATCTGATGGATTTCGAGGTAATCAACATACAAATCTGGTACCTGACCAATTTGATCATGTACCAGATTTCACAACTACAAGAAAGAGAATAGCCGATGAAACACACACCAGCGAAGGTTATGTACAGAGAGCTGGATATTACGCAAAAGGCGTAGATGCGGCTGAAGAAGTCCTTCCCGGCATCAAAAATGACCTGCTCCTTGGCAAATATAAACCAAAGGAGGCTGATGTTGCGGCTATTGCCCGTGCTTCTCCGGAGGAACGCCGGGAAAAGGCGGAACAGCTCAGGGCAATCCCTGAAAAGAAACCCAAAACCGATAAGAAGTCTGCGCGGAGCGGTACAAAGCGCCAGCAAGAGGCTTATGCGACTATCGACAAAAGCTACGAGGATATGAAGGCCGCCAAGCGCGTCACAGAGGATTCGGCATTGGAAAGCCTGAGCTACACAGCGAAGAACATGGTGGAAACCTGCGATGTACTTTTTGACAATTTCCCCGGCTTATTGTCAAAGCCTGACTACAAGGCTCAAGTCATTGAAATCATGCAGGAGCCTAAACAATACATTCTCAAATTGGAGGGAGAAACAGACAATGAACAGTATTAAGACACTCTACAAGCTGATGAAAGTCAACAGCCGGGATCTGGAGATTCCCGATGCGTACCAGCGCAAGCTGAACACTGAGCGTGTGGCAAAGATCGTAGCCGGATTTGACGAGCGTATCGCCAACGAGCCGAAGGTCAGCTTTCGTGACGGTCACTATTATGTGTTTGACGGACAGCATACTATTGTGGCGCGCAAGCACATGAACGGCAATGCCGACCTGCTGATCCTCTGCAAAGTGTACTATGGCATGACAGAACAAGATGAAGCTCTGCTGTTCGCCATGCAGACCGGCTATTCCGCGGCTCTGACGCCCAGCGCGAAGCTCCGTGCCAATCTTCACGGCGAGGACAAGGCATCGGGCGAGTTTTACGAAGCGACCGAGGCCGCAGGCTTTCATGTGGGCTTTGAGCGCGGCGGAGGCGTCGGGCGCATCATCTGCATCAATACCGCCTTTGCGGAGTTCAAGCGCGTCGGCGCGGAGATTTACAAGGAAGCGCTGACCATCCTGCTGGAAGCGTGGGACGGCGATCCCGATTCCCTGAGAGCGGAGATCATTCAGGGCATTGTCCACTTCGTGGAGCTCTATCGCGGCGAATATGACCAAAACCGCCTGATCTACAGCCTCCGCAGCTATGAGCCCAATCTCGTTTATGCGGCAGGCAAGGCGGAAAAGGAACTGCGCGGCGTGAAGCGCTACATCAATATCTTCTACCGCATCTACAACGGCAGGCGCAAACACGATATTCTTCCCATGAAGTTTTAAGGGGAGAATCGCACAGACGGGCAGGAGCGGCTATCACCCTCCTGCCCTTTTACTAAGCAGAAAGAGAGGTATCTATGCTTCGACCTGAAACAAATATACGAAATATTGACAGATCGGCGCTCAAGCAGCGAAGCAGCGTGAAAATTCCCAAAGACGCCCCGCGTCATGAACGTATGGCGGAGCTGATGCGTCAGATCGACCCCTATTGCTATCTTGACGGTGATGTGGTCGTGGTCTCCCGTTTTTCCGATACCGACATTTCCATCACCGATTGCTGTAAGGCTTACCTTGCCGGACTATGACCGGCGACATCATTGCGAAGAAAAGAGGTGATGCATACAATTTACGTGAAAGACGAGGTGAACCCAAATGACTAAGAAGGTGTACAGAACCGCTATTTATGCCCGGCTGTCCCGCGACGACGGAGACAAAGCCGAGAGCAACTCCATCATCAGCCAAAAGCTGTTCTGCCGCGAATACATTGAGCAGCACAGCGAGCTGGAGCTGGTGGATACCTTTGCTGACGACGGGCAGAGCGGCGTCAGCTTCGACCGCCCGGAGTTCCGGCGTATGGAACAGGCGATTCGTGACGGAAAGATTGATTGTATCGTCTGCCGTGATCTGAGCCGGTTCTCACGAAACTACATCGAAGCCGGGCGGTATCTCGAAAAGATATTTCCGCAGCTCAATATCCGCTTTATTGCCATCAACGATTCTTACGATAACGCCAACGGCAACCTGCAATCGGATTCCTTTATTGTACCGTTCAAGAACCTCATTAACGACACCTACTGTAAAGACATTTCCGTCAAAATTCGCAGCAGCCTGGATGTAAAGCGGCGCAAGGGCGAATATGTGGGAGCCTTTACGCCATACGGCTATCGCAAGGACGAGAACAACCGAAATCAGCTTGTGGTGGACGAGTATGCGGGGGAAATCGTGCGCTTTATCTTTACCATGTACAAGGATGGCGTCAGCATCGGCGCTATCGCGGACAGGCTCAACAGCATGGGCGTTCTCTCCCCGATGGAGTACAAGCGTTCTCAGGGAAGCAATTTTGAGAGCGTATTCAAAGCCTATGAAACAGCCAGGTGGTCTTATCTTGCCGTCAGGCGGATTCTAACCGCGCAGGTGTATATCGGGGATTTGGTACAGGGAAAAACAGGCACACCCAACTACAAGGTGAGAAAGCTCATGAAAAAAGACCCATCGGAATGGATCGTCGTTGAGGACGCGCATGAGCCCCTGATTTCCCACAGTGATTTTTCTGCCGTTCAGACCATGCTTGCGCGTGACCGCCGCGCCTGCGGCGATCCGGAAAACGCGGGTCTGTTCTCCGGCTTTCTGTTTTGCGGCGACTGCGGGCAGTCCATGGTGCGAAAGACCGTCCCTTCCGCAAAGAAAAAGTACGTCTACTATGTATGCGCCGCCTCCAAGACCGGCGGTTGCACCACCCACAGCATCAGTGAAGCGAAGCTTACAAAAGCCGTGTTTCACGCCATTCACGATCAGATTGAAATTGTGCTGGAGCTTGAAAAAGCACTGGAATATATAGATCGTCTCCCGTCAATGGACAGGAAAACCCTCACCCACGAAGCGCAGATTGCAAAGCTTGAGGAAGAAATAGAACGCTGCCAAAGGCTGAAGCTCCGGCTCTATGAGGATTTGGCAGACGGCATCATAGATAAGGCAGAGTATTCCGAGTTCCGGGAAAGCTACACCAAGGCGATTGCACAAAAGAAAGAGGCTTTGAGCCGTGTGCGCCGGGAATACAAGGATACGCTGGCAAACGGCATCACGGAGCGGAATTGGGTCACTCTTTTCAGGGAGTATGAAAACATCGACGAACTGAACCGCCGTGTACTCATGGCATTGGTGGATAAGATTGTCATCCATGAAAATCATGTGATCGAAATAATCTATAAATACCGTGATGAGTACCAACACGCCAAAGAGTATGCGGACAGCTTCTATGATGAGCGCAGCGCCGCGATGTAAAGGAGGAGGATAAAAATGGCGCGAACCAGCAGAAAAAAGATAACAGAGAAACCCATACAGGCGGTATCGCCGTCGCAGGTCTTTCCTACGGCTATTTACGCACGGCTGTCCGTTGAGAACAGCGGCAAAGATGATGAGGGTGCGGCTCTTGAAAATCAGATCGCAGTCTGCGAGGAGTATGTAAGGTCCTGTCCGCATCTGGAGCTGATTGAGACCTATTCGGACAACGGGCGAACGGGTACGGTCTTCGACAGACCGGCGTTCAACCGCCTGATGGATGACATACGCTGCGGCAGGATAAAATGCCTGGTAGTCCGTGATCTCAGCCGCTTCGGACGCGACTATGTGGAGACCGGAACCTATATTGAGCGTATATTTCCGCAGCTTGATGTACGGTTTATAGCCATCAAGGAGAACTTCGACAGCTTTGCTACAGACGGTTCAAACGAATCCTTGATGATCCCGCTGCAAAATCTTATAAATGATCTCTATTCAAAGGACATATCCCGCAAGGTGTTTACGGCATTGCGCATACAGATGGAAAACGGAGAATTCCGCTGGCGCAAGCTCCCCTACGGATATATGTGGAATGAGGACAGAACGAATATCATTCCCAACGAAGCTACCGCTCCGTTTGTTCGCAGCATTTTTGCGTGGAAGCTGGAAGGCTTATCATTCACGCAGATTCTGGACAGACTGGAAGCGGCAAACGCGCCCATTCCCGAAACACTGCAAAGAGTGGACGGAAACATGGATGGCGTAAACACGGTATGCTGGTCGAAAAGCACTCTGTTTGCCATCCTGAAAAACCCGGCATACGTCGGAGATTTCGCCGTTGGCAGAACCAGAAAGGCCATCTACGCAGGCATAAAGGAAATGCAAGTCAAAAACCCCGAAGAATGGTATATCACTTCGGACGCTCATGAAGGGCTTGTTTCCAGAGAAATCTTTCGGGCGGTACAGCTTATGCTGGAACAGGCGGCGGATGAACGGAAAAAGAAGATGGAAAAGAGCAAAGCAATCCGCGAAACGCTGATTGACCTATTTGACGGCAGGATATTCTGCGCGGATTGTCAGCAGAGGATGTACTTCCATCGGCATAAGATCGACAAGGACAAGCGCGGACGCTGGTTGGCATACTATGAGTGCAGTACCTATACGGGCAGGCGGGCGGTGCGCTGCACGGCGCACAGAACGCGCTACGAGATGATAGAGGAAAAAGTTCTCCGTGCCTTACAGCTCCATATACAGGCAGCTCTTGACTATGAGCAGCTTATCTCCAAGCTGAACGAGAGCAAGGCTGACAGAAAGATACGAAATGAGTTTGATAAAAACATTCAAAGCGTGACGCTGAAGCTGAGAGCTATTTCGCAGAAACGAGCGCGGCTTTACGAGGATTTTGCGGACGGCATCCTGTCCGAAGAGGAATATGCCTACGCCAAAACATCCTTCGACGGACGATGGGAAACGCTGAACCGCCAGCTTGACGAGCTGACGGCAAGGAGAAATCAGTACAGCGAAACCGTGTCCGGAGAAAACCGGTGGATCAAGCAGATGAAAAGCGTGGAGGTGACGGACACGCTGACACAGGCCATCGTGGATGCCACAATAGAAAAAGTGTTCATCCATGAGAATAAGACCGTCGAGATCATTTTCAAATATCACGATATCTTCAAGCAAACAGAGCAGTATCTGGAAGAGCTTGGCGCAAAGGAGGGCAAAGCAACATGAAGGCATACAACATAGCAATCTATATACGGCTCTCCATTGCCGATGAAGACATCGGTACATCCAAGGCTGAGAGCGACAGCGTAGGAAATCAGCGCAGTCTCATCAGCCGTTTCCTGGATCGCCATCCCGCGCTCGCAAAGTACCCGCGGTCAGAGTTTTGTGACGACGGCTTTACCGGTACAAATACCGACCGCCCCGCCTTTACGGATATGATGAACCGTGTCAAAAAGGGCGAGTTCAATCTGATATGCGTAAAAGATTTTTCCCGCTTTTCGAGGGATTATATCGAGATCGGCGACAGCCTTGAATGCCTGTTTCCATTCCTCGGTGTGCGCTTCATCTCTGTCAACGATAACTACGACAGCGACAATTATATAGGCACAACCGGCGGATTGGATGTCGTCATGCGGAACATCGTCTACGCCGCATACAGCAAAGACCTGTCTATGAAAACGACTACGGCAAAGATACAGCTCATGAAGCAGGGCAAATTTGTGGGAGGCTACGCGCCCTACGGGTATGTACTGCATCCGACGATCCGAAATAAGCTTGCCATCGACCCGGAGGCGGCGGAAGTAGTCAGAAAGATATTTCTGCTTGCCATAGATGGGAACACGCCCACGGAGATAGCGATACGGCTCAATGACGAGAGAATCCCTACGCCGGGACAGTATTTCATAGAGCGCCACCCCGATACGAAGAAATACCGGCGATCTTCTGACAAACTGAACTGGTCTCACGCCATGGTATATCGGACGCTGACCAAGCTGGTTTATACCGGCTGCGCTGTTGGGCATGAACGCAGGACTGTCGCTCCGCTTTCCCGCAAAACGGTAAAGCAGGATATTGAAAAGCAGTTTATCGTGGAGAACATGCACGAAGCCATAGTGAGCCGCGAGGAATACGACCAGGCGCAGGCTGTCATCCGGAAAACAGGGCGCTCACCGGCAAAGGCGTCATACTACCACCCGCTGCGCTCCCTTGTCCGATGCGGCAACTGCGGAAGGTGCATGGCTTTCCTGAAAAGCAAAAAAGGCTTCCACTGTACTTACGGCAGAACCGACAGGAACAGCGCGTGTCCCACAGAAGCCATCCATACGGCGGTGGATATCGAGCAGCGCATTTACGACGCCATTATGCTTTTTCTAAAGGCTTCTGGCGAGAAAGGCAATCTGTCTGATATGCTCCTGAAAAAGAAGAAATCAGAGATACAGAAGAACATGGATATGCTGGCGGATTTCCAAAAGCAGTGCGGGAAACTGAAAAAACAGAAGCTGAAAAGCTATGAGGAGTATTCCGGCGGCGCAATCACAAAGCAAGCCTATCTTGATGAAAAGCACATCATAGACGAAAAGCTCCGCTCCATCGAGGACAGCATCGCTGCCGCGAAGCAGCGTATTGCCGACCTGGAATCCGTGGAGGAGTCCGAGCCGCAGACATCACAGCTTGATCGTTTCCTTAACGAACCGAGCCTGACCTATGATATGGCTCACGCTTTTGTGGAAGCTGTTTATATCTACCCTGACGGCACGACTGAAATATGCTGGAAGTTCAAAGACTTCACCGAGGGCAACCCGGAAAGCGTAAATCAGGCGTGATCGCAGCCGAGAAAATCCCGGGCTTGCAACCTGGGATTTTCTCTCGGAAGCGATATATTTTTTTAGTCTTTTGATTACACGAGCAGACCTGAGCCGTCTCGGAAGGGATTATCTGAAGGTGGGATACTACACCGAGATAGCATTCCCGGAGGCGGATGTGCGGTTCATTGCCATAAACAACGGCGTGGACAGCGCAAGCCAGACCGAGAGCGATTTCACCCCGTTCCTCAACATCATGAACGAGTTCTACGCCAAGGATACGAGCAAGAAAATCCGTGCCGTATTCAAGGCAAAGGGCCAGGCTGGAAAGCCGCTCTGCACGAATCCGCCTTACGGCTATCTGAAAGACCCTGAGGACAATATGCACTGGATCGTGGACGAGGAGGCCGCAAAGGTGGTGCAGACGATTTCCGATTTATGCATGAAGGGCTATGGCCCCTCACAGATCGCACAGGAGTTGCACGAGCGGCAGATACCCGTTCCTACGGCGCACTTGCAATCCATCGGTGTGAAAACGCCCGGAAAGGTGCCGGATGACATCTATGCGTGGTCTCCTCGGTCCGCAGCGGATATCCTCGATAAGCAGGAGTATCTGGGCCACACGGTAAACTTCAAGACCCATAAAAAGTCCTTCAAAATCAAGAAGAGGATCAACAACGATCCTTCTGAATGGGCTGTGTTCGAGAACACCCACGAGGCCATTATCGAGCAAGGCGTCTTCGATGCCGTAAAACGCATACGGGACGGACGCAGCCGGGTGGACCGCCTCGGTGCCATGCCGATGCTCTCCGGAATGCTGTTCTGTGCCGATTGCGGAGCGAAACTGTATCAGGTCAGGGGCAAAGACCGGCCACACGAAAAAGAGTACTTCGTATGCGCCAGCTACCGAAAGGTCAAAGGCGGATGCAGTTCCCATCAGATCCGGAATGTGGTGATTGAGCAGCTTCTCCTCGATGACCTACAGCGAGTCACGAATTATGCCCGGAACCACGAGGCGGAGTTCATACAGCTGGTTACCAAGAGTTCTGAAAAGGCTCTCGAAAAGGAGATCAGGGACAGCCGCCGTGAGTATGACGAGGCCAAGGCTCGGATTACCAAACTGGATACCCTGATTCAGCGAATTTACGAAGACAACGTGGAAGGCAAGATCAGCGATGAGCGGTTTGCGAAAATGTCGGCTACATACGAGACGGAGCAAGCTCAACTGACCGAACGGGCCGCCGAGCTGGAAAAGCTTCTGTCCGATGCACGGCAGAAAGCCATCAACGCAGATTATTTCCTTTCGCTGGTACGCAAGTACACGGACATTCAGGAACTGGACGCACAGATCATCCGGGAATTCGTGGAGAAAATTCTGGTCTTCAAAACCGAAAAGGTCGATGGCCGGAGGGTACAGAGAATCCGTATTATCTACAATTGCATCGGGACAATAGACATCCCCGAACAGGACGAAAAAACGGCATAGCCGCATTTCACGACTATGCCGATTCTTTCAGGGAAAATCAAATCCCTAATGTAGGACCCCCTCTGCACTCCCCTTGTTTTAGTCGCCTATTCCCAATATCGCAGTTCTGTGTTTTACGCACCTTCGTTAGCATTCTTATACTGACAGTTTAACCTTTAGATAG
>ERZ827168.1203-NODE-1203-length-37003-cov-19.381780_pt1 | contig 37003 bp, 31 predicted proteins | sample MGYA00519868_ERZ827168 | MGnify/ENA primary metagenome ERZ827168 (study PRJEB31778, sample SAMEA3449271) | human gut metagenome | biome: human gut; feature: human-associated habitat; material: faeces | place: United Kingdom | collected 2010/2012 ...
ATTCCGCCGCCTGCTTCACATAGCTGGCGGGGATGCACACGCTGGCGCAGCCGTACTTGACGCCGTCGTCACAGATGGCCCTGATCTGCTCCCAGGTGGCCGTCTGGCTCAGCAGCGTGTGGTCCACGCGGGAGAGGATGTTTCTCAGCTCTTCGTTCATTATTTTCGCTCCTTTTCGGAATTTTGCGGTCTTACAGGGGCATTGTATCACATCGTGCGGGAAAAGGCAAGGCGAGGCAAAAAAGAGGAGAGGGAACTTCCCTCTCCTCTTTCAAAAAGCCGGTGTTGGCACGGTTTGCTTACTTGCCGAAGTAGCGGTTCAGCAGGCCCTCGAAGGCCTTGCCGTGGCGGGCCTCGTCACGGGCCATTTCATGCACGGTGTCATGAATGGCGTCCAGATTGTACTTCTTCGCCAGCTTGGCCAGCTCGAACTTGCCGGCGGTCGCGCCGTTCTCGGCGTCCACACGCATGGCGAGGTTCTTCTCGGTGCTGTCGGTGATGACCTCACCCAGCAGCTCGGCGAACTTGGCGGCGTGCTCGGCCTCCTCCAGGCCGGCCTTTTCCCAGTACAGGCCGATCTCGGGATAGCCCTGACGGTGGGCCACACGGGCCATGGCCAGGTACATACCCACCTCGCTGCACTCACCCTCGAAGTTGGCGCGCAGACCGTCGATGATTTCCTTGCGGACCTCCTCGGGCACATCGTCACCGAAGACCTTGCCTACGCCCACAACGTGCTCGGCGGCCCAGGACTTCTCCTCGGACTGGAGCAGGAACTTGTCGCCGCTGACGTGGCAGACGGGACACTCGGCGGGGGGAACATCACCCTCGTGAACATAACCGCAAACAGGACAGACCCACTTTTTCATAATTCGTATCCTCCATATCATAATTTTTATTGTCTTGGGGCGTCGCCCCTTGGTTTACTGTGGTCAGTATACCACGGTGGGCAGATTTCAAAAGTTGCAAATGCAACAAAAATGAAATTTTTTCAAATATTTTTGGAAAACACCGCCGCTTTCGCGGCGGTGTTTCGGTTTAATTTACTCGGCCTCGGCCAGCGCCTTGGCGGCGGCGATCGCCTTCTCCTGCGCCGCGGCGGGGCAATCCTCGTAGCGGACGAAGGTGAAGGTGAACGTGCCGCGGGACTGGGTCATGGACCGCAGGTCGATGGCGTAGCTCATCATCTCGGCCATGGGGACCTCGGCCTCCAGCACCGTCTCGCCGTCGCCGGTGGGGTTCATGCCCATGACGCGGCCGCGGCGCTTGTTCAGGTCGCCCATAACGTCGCCCACGTAGTTGTCGGGCACGGTGACCTTCAGCTCGCCGATGGGCTCCATCAGCACGGGCTTGGCCTCGGGCAGAGCGGCCTTGAAGGCCAGGTTGGCAGCCAGCTTGAAGGCGATTTCGGAGGAGTCCACCGGGTGATAGGAGCCGTCCACCAGGGTGGCCTTCAGGAACACCACGGGATAGCCGGCCAGCACGCCGTGCAGGCAGCTCTCGCGCAGGCCCTTTTCCACGGCGGGGAAGTAGTTCTTGGGCACGGAGCCGCCGAACACGTTCTCCTCGAAGATCATATCCTCCTGCTCAGTCTGGGGCTCGAAAATGATATGGACATCGCCGAACTGACCACTGCCGCCGGTCTGCTTCTTATAGCGGCCCTGCTTGCGGACGGTGCTGCGGATCTTCTCGCGGTAAGCGACACGGGGGGTGTCCAGCTCCGCGTCCACGCCGAAGCGGCTCTTCAGCTTGCTGCACAGCACGTCGATCTGAATGTCGCCCGCGCCGGAGATGACGGTCTGGCGGGTCTCGGCATTGTTGGTGACGGAGAAGGTGGGATCCTCCTCGTTCAGCTTGTTCAGGCCGGTGCCCAGCTTCTCGATCTCCTGCTTGGTCTTGGGGGAGATGGCGCGGCTGTAGCAGGGCTGGGCATAGTCCATGCCGTGGAGGCGGACGATGTTCTTGGCGTCGCACAGGGTGTCGCCGGTCTTGACCTTGTCCATCTTGCCGATGGCGCCGATGTCGCCGCAGCAGATCTCCTTGGTCTCCTCGGCCTTCTTGCCCTTCATGGTGTACAGGCGGCCCAGCTTCTCGGTGTTGCCGGTGGTCATGTTATACAGGGACATATCGCTGGTGACCTTGCCGCGGATGACCTTGATCATGGAGTACTTGCCGTACTGGTCGGAGATGGTCTTGAACACGAAGGCGGCGGTGCTGCCGTTGGGATCGTACGCCACCTCGATGGGGTTGCCGTCGTCGTCCTCAGCGGCCTCGGCAGGCATATCGGTGGCCACGGGAACGAGATCCACGATGGTCTGCATCAGCATATCCACGCCCATGCCGGTGACGGCGCTGCCGCACAGCACGGGGCAGACACTGCCCTCACGCACGCCGATCTTCAGGCCCTTGGCCATATCCTCGGCGGACAGCTCCATGGTCTCGAAGAACTTCTCCATCAGCTCCTCGTCGGCGCCGGCGGCGGCCTCCATCAGCTCGGCGCGCAGGGCCTCCACCTCGTCGGCCATGTCGCCGGGGATGGCGCACTCGCCCTTGGCGTCATACGCCTTGTTGTGCAGCAGGTCCACGATGACGGTGACAGCCTTGTTGCCGTCGGCCTTGGTGGCCACGATGGGGGCGATGGCCGTGCCGTACTTGGCCTTGACGGCCTCAATGCAGGAGGCGTAGTCGGAGTTGGCCTCCTCCACGCGGTTGATGAACATCATACGGGGCTTCTTGCCCAGCATCTTCCAGGTGCGCTCCATACCAACGGACACGCCGTCCTTGGCGTTGCCCACGATGACGGCGCACTCAGCGGCGCGGATGGCGCAGACGGCCTCGCCGGAAAAATCGAAGTTGCCGGGGGCGTCCATCACGTTGATCTTCTTGCCCTTGTACTGCACGGGGGCAAACGCCAGGGAAATGGAGATCTGGCGCTTGATCTCTTCCGCGTCGTAGTCGCAGGTGGTGTTGCCGTCTGCGGTCTTGCCAAGACGGTCCGTACCCTTGGTCATATAGAGCATCTGCTCTGCCAGAGAGGTCTTGCCGGAGCCGCCGTGTCCCAGCAGGGCAATATTGCGAATGTCGTTAGCAGTCATAATAGTGATGTACTCCCTTCATTTTCTTGAAGTCCGCCGCCCACACAGCCGCGGACAGTAGCTCAACGTACCGATTATATATGATTTCCTCAAGTCTGACAACCATTATTTTAGATATTTGTGGGAAAAGTCAGCGAAGCTGCCTGTGATTTCGTCAACTTTAACAATGCCCGCGCCGTTTTCTTGTTGACCTCGCCCAACGGATGCCGTGTGTACGCAAAAGAGGCCGCCCCTCGGGCGGCCTCTTTTCTGCTTATTTCTTTTCTTCGTCAGGCTGTCCGCCATCTCCGCCGGGCTGCTCCGCCGGCGCTTCGTCCTCCCCGGACGGCTGGGCCGGCGGCTGGTCGAAGTCCGGCATGGGCACCGGCTCGGACACGATGTTGATATGCTTGGCCGGTGCTTCGATGGTGTTGGGCACGCTGGGGCGGAACAGCTTCTGGTCGTCCTCCCGCGTCGCGCCGTAGTTGTCCACCGTCTCCGGGTCGCGGCCCTCGATGATGGCCATCATCTCCTGACCGGTGATGGTCTCCTTCTTCAGCAGGTATGCGGCGATCTTGTCCAGCATCTCCCGGTTCTCCGTCAGGATCTCCTTGGCCTCCTGGTGACACTGGCGGATGATCTTGATGGTCTCCCGATCCGCGGCGGCATACGTCTCCTGGGCGCAGGTCATGGAGTAGCCGCCGTCCAGATACTGGCTCTGGACCGTACCCAGGGCCATCATGTCGAACTCATCGCACATACCGAACCGGGCCACCAGATTGCGGGCCAGCTCCGTGGCGCGCTCGATGTCGTTGGCCGCGCCGGAGGTCATGGTGCTGCACACGATCTCCTCGCTGGACCGTCCGGCCAGCAGCGTGCGGATCTCCGCCAGGATGTCCTCCCGGGACATGAGGAACTTCTCCTCCTCCGGCAGGTGCAGCGTGTAGCCCAGCGCGCCCTGGGTATGGGGCACGATGGTGATCTTGCTGACGGGCTGGGCGTGCTTCTGCTTGGCCGCCACCAGGGCGTGGCCCACCTCGTGGTAGGCGATGATCCTCTTTTCCTCCTCGGTGATGACCGTTCCCTTCTTCTCACTGCCGGCGATGACCAGCTCAAAGGACACCAGCAGGTCGTTTTGGTTCACGGCCTTGCGGCCCTTGCGGACAGCGCGGAGCGCCGCCTCGTTCACCAGGTTGGCCAGATCCGCGCCCACGCAGCCGGCAGTGGCCTGGGCGATCTTGTTCAGATCCACGTCCTCCGCCAAACGGATATTGCGGGCGTGTACCTGCAGCGTGGCCAGACGGCCCGCCAGATTAGGCCGGTCCACGGTGATGCGGCGGTCGAAGCGGCCCGGGCGCAGCAGCGCCTTGTCCAGCACCTCCGGGCGGTTGGTGGCCGCCAGGACGATGATGCCCTTGCTGGGGTCAAAGCCGTCCATCTCCGCCAGCAGCTGGTTCAGCGTCTGCTCCCGCTCGTCGTTGCCGCCGCCGAAGCGGCTGTCGCGGGTCTTGCCGATGGCGTCGATCTCGTCGATAAAAATGATGCACGGGGCGACCTTGGCCGCCTCCTTGAACAGGTCGCGGACACGACTGGCGCCCACGCCCACGAACATCTCCACGAAGCCCGAGCCGGAGATGGAGAAGAACGGCACGCCCGCCTCGCCGGCCACGGCCTTGGCCAGCAGCGTCTTGCCCGTGCCGGGAGAGCCCACCAGCAGTGCGCCCTTGGGCAGCTTGGCGCCGATGGCGGTATAGCGCCCCGGATTGTGCAGGAAGTCGATGATCTCCTCCAGGGACTCCTTGGCCTCGTCCTGTCCGGCGACATCCTTGAAGGTGACGCCGGTGGATTTTTCCATATAAACCTTTGCATTGGATTTGCCCACATTGCCGATACCGCCGAAGCCTCCGCCGCCGGACTTGCTCATGAGCCGCATCAGCAGCATGAACAGGCCCACCATGATGATGACCGGCAGGATGTAGTTGATCATCAGCAGCAGAATGGGATTCATCTCCGCCTCATAGTAGCCGGTATAGGCCACCTTGTGCTCCTTCAGCAGCGGCAGCAGCTCGCTGTTGCTGAGATAGGCGGTATACAGCGTCAGCGACCCGTCCTCCGTCTGCTTGTAGGACTTCTCCTCCGTCTTGCTGCCGGAGGTGACCTCCTCGGTGTAGACGTAGCCCTCTACCGGGGTGACGTAGATGGTGCTGTCCTTGAACAGGATCTCCTCCACCTGGTTTTTCTCCACCATGTCGATCATTTCGCTGTATTTGATCTCGTGGCTGGTGGTTTTGTTGGCGGTGTTGTGGTTGTAGGCGTTGAAATAGTTGAACGCCACCGTCAGCACCAGCGCCCAGGCGATGAGCGTAAGAACGCCCCGCAGGTTGCTGTTTTTGTTATTTTTCCCGTTCTTATTGTTGTTATTTCCGTTATTTTCTGCCATATTTACATCCTCCCTGTCAGGCAAGAGAGCTTTCTTGTTTTGGTCAGTATACCACAGGCGGCGGAAAGTCACAAGCCGCGAGGTGTGGATTTCCCTGTAAAATTTCTATGAATGCTGCTTTATATTGGCAGAATTTTATGATATAATATTTTAATAACCTTGTATTAACTTTGCATGAATGAGGTCATCGTATGGGTATGAAGGACACGGAAAACCGCCGGACGCTGCCGGAGGCGGAGGCGGACGGCATCATTGAGGGCCGCAACGCCGTCATCGAGGCGCTGCGGACAGGGACGGCCATCGACAAAATTTACATCGCCAAGGGCGAGACGGACAAGACACTGGGGCATATCGCCTCCAAGGCCCGGGACGCCGGCATCGTGGTGGTGGACGCCGACCGGCGGAAGCTGGACAGCATGAGCCGCACCCACGCCCACCAGGGCGTGATCGCCCTGGCCGCCGTGCGGGAGTACGCGACGGTGGACAGCATTCTGGCCGCCGCCGCGGAGAAGGGCGAAGCGCCGCTGCTGGTGGTGTGCGACGAGATCTCCGACCCCCACAACCTGGGCGCGATCCTGCGTACCGCCGAGTGCGCCGGGGCTCACGGCGTGGTGATCCCCAAGCGCCGCAGCGCCGGTCTGACGGCCATCGTGGCCAAGACCTCCGCCGGGGCGGTGAGCTATATGCCGGTGGCCCGCGTGCCCAACATCCCGGCGCTGCTGAAGGAGCTGAAGAAGCAGGGCGTGTGGGTGTTCGGCACGGCGGCGGACGGCAGCACCGCCCTGTACGACGCAGATCTGAAGGGCCCGGCGGCCATTGTCATCGGCTCGGAGGGCAGCGGCATGACCCGGCTGGCGGCGGAGAGCTGCGACTTTTTGGTGAGCATTCCCATGAAGGGGCGCATCTCGTCCCTGAACGCCAGCGCCGCCGCGGCTATTTTGCTGTATGAGGCGGTACGGCAAAGAGGCAACTGAGTGCGGAACGCGAGGAGCTATGAGCAGGCGATACGACAGAAACGGCTATACAAGCGTCCCCGAGGAGGACGAGTATTCGTTGGAAGCCATCCTGGCCGAGTACGGCAAGGGTGGGCGTCAGCCTGCGCAAACGACGGAAGCGCCCGAAGCCGGGGCAGAGGACTCCCCTGCCCCGGCGGCGGAAAAAGCGCCTCCCGAGCCGGCGGAAGCGCCTCCGGCGGAGGAAGTCCCCGCGGAGGACGAGCTGTATCAGTCCGACGCGCCGGACCGGGTGGCGCTGAAGGACATTATGAGCCAGACTGTGGACGCGGTGCTGGAGGATGGAGACGACGGTGTCATCGAACAGCCCGTGTCCCTGGGCGAAAGGCTTACGGCGCTGGCGCAGCGCTGGCAGGAGCGCCGCGGCGGGCAGAAGCGACGCCCCCGGTTTCAGGACACGGAGCAGCTTTTTGACCAGCCGGAGGATGAACCGGAGGAGGAAGCGCCGCCTGAACCCGAGCCGCTGACGGAGGACCTGCTGCGGGACGCAAAGCGGCACTGCCGCCGGTCGCGGCGGAGTCTGGTGCTGGCGCTGCTGCCCACGGCGGCGCTGACGGCGGCGGCCGTATTGCAGGAGCTGGAAAAGCTGCCCTCCGCGTGGCTGGACGAGGCGGTGCTGCGGTGCGCCGCGCTGGGCGGCGGGCTGCTGCTGACGGCCCTGCTGTGTATGCCCGTGTGGCAGCGGGCCGCAGACCTGCTGCGGCAGGGCCGGGTGGGCTGCGAGCTGTGTGCCGGTGTGACGGTGCTGACCCAGCTGCTGTGCTGCGTGTGCGGCATGGTCACGGGCAGCACGCTGGCCACACCCTATGCCGCCGCCGGGACGCTGCTGGTGGTGTCCTGCCAGTGGGGGCTGTATCTGGAGGCGGAGACACGGCGCAGCGCATATCATCTTCTGGAGCTGAACGGCCAGCCGCCCTATGTGGCCTCCGTCACGGCGGCGGGGGTGTGCAAGCAGCTGGGGAAAGCAGAGGGCTTCTACCGCCTGACGGTGAAGGACGACCCGGCCCGGCTGTGGCAGAATTACGTGCTGCCCCTGCTTTTGTCGGCGGCGGTGGTGCTGTCCGGCGTGGTGTGCCTGACAGGACAGCGGATGAACGACTTCCCCTGGGTGCTGACGTCGCTGGTGACGGCGGGCATGGGCGTGGCCATCCCTCTGACCGGGGTGCTGCCCCTGTTCTATCTGTCCCGGCGGCTGGGCCGCAGCGGCTGCGCCGCGGCGGGCTACGCCGGCGCACAGGCGCTGAGCCGCCCCAACCGGCTGATTTTGACGGACGACGACCTGTTCCCGTCCGGAACGGTATCGCTGAACGGCTACAAGGTGTTCGGCGAGGAGCGAAGCCGGGCGGTGTCCTACGCCGCGTCGGTGGCCAAGGCGGCGGGCAGCAGCCTGACGCCGCTGCTGGAACGGCAGCTCACCGCCGAGGGCGGCTTCCACCTGCCGGTGGACGGGCTGCGGTTCTGCGAGGAGGGCGGCGTGGAGGCCACCATCCGGGGCGAGACGGTGCTTCTGGGCAGCGCGTATTTCATGAAGAAGCGCAAGGTGGCGCTGCCCCGGGATATGAAGCTGCCCACCGGCGTATTTCTGGCGGTGGACGGCGTGCTGACGGCGGTGTTCGCCATCAAGTACCAGCCCTCCCGCAACGCGGAGTGGGCGCTGCGGACGCTGCGGCGCTTCCGCATCACGCCGGTGCTGGCGGTGCGCGGCGGCAACGTGACGCCGGGGCTGATCAAGCGAAAGTTCGGCGTGGACGCCAAGCCGGTATACCCCGACGTTTCCACCCGGCTGGCGCTGGCAGAGCTGGCCCGGCAGCAGGGCGAAACGCCCTACGCCGTCATCTGCCGGGAGGGCTTGCTGCCGCTGGTGGAGGCGGTGGCCGGCAGCCGCCGGGCCGTAAAGGCCGTCCGCACCGCCACGGTGCTGAGCTACCTGGGCGCGCTGGCGGGCATTGCGCTGGCGTATTATCTCACGTCCATCGGTAATTTCGCGCTGCTGACGCCGCTGGCCATGGTGCTGTATCAGCTGCTGTGGCTGCTGCCCACGCTGCTGTTGGCGGGGCTGGTGAAGCATTATTGACAGAACGAGCCAAAGGGCCTCCGGCAAAAGCCGGAGGCCCTTGTTATGCGCTTTATTCTCCCCACTGCTCCATGCGGCGCACCAGCGCGGGCAGTGCCTTTTCAAACTCCACGCCGTACCAGCCGGCGGCAGGGTCGCGCTCCGTGGCGAGGATGCAGTCCAGGGTGAAATCCACCGCCAGCTGCACCGCCTGCTCCAGCGCCATGCCCCGCACCAGTCCGCCGGTGACGGCGGCGGCAAAGATGTCCCCCGTGCCGTGGAACAACGCGGGATGCCGCGGGCCGAGACATGTAAAGTACGTGCCGGCGGCGCTGTCGTAGCCCATAGCGCCCAGCTTGTCCGGGGAGAAGGACGCACCGGTGAGCACCACCCTTTTCGCGCCCAGCAATGCCACCTTTTGCAGCAGCTCCCGGGCAAAGGGCTCGTCCATGTCCTCGCGGTAGGGCGTCCCGGTGAGCAGGCACGCCTCCGTCAGGTTGGGCAGCGCCACGTCCGCTTGGGCCACCACCTGGGCCATGGCCTTAGGAAAATCGTCGTCGAACCCGGCGTACAGCTTCCCGTGGTCCGCCATGGCGGGATCGACCACCAGAAGCGTTTCGGGACTGCGGATGGACGCCACGAAATCCAGCACCTGCCGCGTCTGAGGCACGGAGGCGATGTAGCCGGTGGATATGGCGTCGAACGTTACGCCCTGGCTGCGCCAGTGGCGGGCGATGGGCGTCAGCTGGTCCGTCAGATCCTTGCAGGTGAAGCCGGGAAAAGCGGTGTGGGTGCTGAGTACGGCGGTGGGCACGATGGCGCACTCCACGCCCATGGCGGAGATCACCGGCAGCGCTACCGTCAGCGAACAGCGTCCCAGGCAGGAGATGTCCTGGATGGACACGACACGCTTCATGCACAGCACCTCCGATCAAATAAAACTATGTTCCCGCCCTGCAAGAGTCCGGAGCGGCCAAGACCGCCCCGGCATTCTGGTGCGGGCATGGGGACTCGAACCCCAACGCATTGCTGCACGAGAACCTAAATCTCGCATGTCTACCAATTCCATCATGCCCGCATATACGCCGTGTATTGTAGCACATTTCCACCGGCGGTGCAAGGAATGTTTTGGCTTCCACGGTGAAATGTGGTACGCAAAGCAGGGCCTGCGGCACGCCGCAGGCCCTGCTTTTGTTGTCTGAAAAGTTCCCGGTTACAGGTTCTTCTCGTAGGACTCGATCATCTTCTTGACCATCTGGCCGCCCACAGAGCCGGCCTCGCGGCTGGTCAGGTGGCCGTTATAGCCTTCCTTCAGGTTCACGCCGACCTCGGAGGCGGCCTCCATCTTGAACTTGTTCATAGCGGCCTTGGCCTCGGGGACGTTCAGCTTGTTATTATTCTTGGCAGACATAGTTTTTGCTCCTTTCATACGGTTCGGGCGAGTGCCCGTGTTTGGGTATCGCAATCGTAGCATGGCCCGTGAAAGCCGCATTATGCAGGAGCAAAACTGGTAATTTCTCCGGGATAGAGGCAAAAACAGCTTGAATTTTTCTTATAAAAACATGGAAGAACCAGAAAGCACACGGGGGAAAACGCATACAAGACCTTATAGAAACGTGGAGAAGTCTTAAAAAAGGGAAGCCCAGCCGGATGCCGGGCCTCCCACAGGGCGTATTATGATAGAGACGTTTCCCAGCGCCAGGCGTCGCGGCACATCTCCTCCAGCGTCTTTTCCGCACGCCAGCCCAGCTGCTTTTCCGCCTTTTCCGTGGCGGCGTAGCACTCAGCCACATCGCCGGGGCGCCGGGGGTCGATGACGTAGGGGACGGAGACACCGTTGGCGGCCTCGAAGGCGTGGACGATGTCCAGCACGCTGTAGCCGCGGCCCGTACCCAGGTTGAACACCTCCGCGCCGGGGTGGGCGGCGGCGTAACGCAGGGCGGCCAGGTGGCCGCGGGCCAGGTCCACCACGTGGATGTAGTCCCGGACGCCGGTGCCGTCGGGGGTGGGGTAATCGTCGCCGAACACATGGAGCTTTTCCAACCTGCCGGAGGCCACGCCGGAGACATAGGGCAGCAGATTATTGGGAATGCCCTGGGGCAGCTCGCCGATCAAGCCGGAGGGGTGGGCGCCGATGGGGTTGAAATAGCGCAGCAGCACCACGGACAGCTCCGGGTGGGCAGCGGCCTGATCCCGGAGGATCTGCTCGATCATATATTTCGTCCAGCCGTAGGGGTTGGTGCAGCCGGTGGGCATATCCTCGGTGAGGGGGACGCGCTCCGGCACGCCGTAAACCGTGGCGGAGGAGCTGAACACGATGGTATTCACGCCGTGATAGGCCATGGTCTCCAGCAGCGTGAGGGTGGTGTCCAGATTATTGCGGTAGTACTTCAGCGGCTGCTTCACCGATTCGCCCACGGCCTTGAAGCCGGCGAAGTGGATGACGGCGTCGAAATCGTACTGCTCGAACACCTCCTCCAGCGCGGCACGGTCGGCCACGTCCACCCTGTGAAAGGCCGGGGCGCGGCCTGTGATGCGTCCGATGCGCGTTACCACGTCTTCGGTGCAGTTGCTCAGATCGTCGGCAATGACCACGTCATAGCCGGACTGGAGCAGCTCCACCGCCGTGTGCGAGCCGATAAAGCCGGCGCCGCCGGTGAGCAGGACACAGTAAGCCATACAGTTCTCTCCTTATTTTTTCTCTGCCAGCTCGTCCTCCCTGGACTTGGGAGACGGTCCGTTTACTTTTTCCTTGTTGAACATACAGAACGCGGTCATGATGAGAATACGGAGGTCGAAGGCCAGCGTCCAGTTCTCGATGTAATACAGGTCGTACTCGATGCGCTTTTCGATGGAGGTGTCGCCGCGAAGGCCGTTGACCTGCGCCCAGCCGGTGATGCCGGGACGGACCTGGTGCTTGACCATATAGCGGGGGATGTCCTCCTTGAACTGCTCCACGAAGTAGGGCAGCTCCGGGCGCGGGCCGATAAGGCTCATGTCGCCCTTGAGGACGTTGAAGAACTGGGGCAGCTCGTCCACGGAGCATTTGCGGATGAGAGAGCCGAACCAGGTCTTGCGGTCGTCCTCGTTCTTGCTCCAGCCGGTATTTTCCCGGGCGTTGACCCGCATGGAGCGGAACTTATACATATAAAACGGCTTTTTGTCCTTGCCCACCCGCTCCTGCTTGAAGATGACCGGGCCGGGAGAGGACAGCTTGACGCCGATGGCAGCGATGAGCATCAGGGGCGAGGTGAGGATAATGAGGAACAGGGAGCAGACGATGTCCATGGCCCGCTTGACAAAGGCGTTGCCCAGGTTGTCCAGCGGCACGCGGCGCAGGTTGATGAGGGGCAGGCCGTTGATGCTGTCCACCTGGGGGTCGGAGGGCATATAGCGGGCGTAGAACGGGACGACAGACACCTTGGTGCCGTCCTTCTCGCAGGCGTGGATGATGGCGGGCATACGGTCGCTCTCGTCGGCGGACAAAGCCACCACCACCTCGTCGGGGTGCGTCTGCGCGAAGGCATCTTCCAGCCTGTCGTAGCCGCCGCAGTAGGGCAGGCTTTTCCAGCGGGGCTTGTCCGACACGCAGCCCACCACCTGAAAGCCGAGGTTCCTGTCCGAGGCCACCTTTTTCAGGTACAGCTCCGCGCTGTCACCGTGACCCACCAGCAGGACGCGCTTTTGATTGTAGCCCATGGCGCGGTAATGGCGCAGCAGGGTGCGGAGGACGGCCCGCTTGCCCGTCAGCAGCAGGGTGCTGACGGCGTAGAAGAACGCCACCGTCCAGCGGGAGGTATCCTCAAAGCGGAGGACGTACATGGCGGCCATGACGATAAGGGCCACCAGCAGGTCCAGCGCCGCCACCCGGCCCGCCTCCACATGGAAGCGGACGGTGCGGAAGGAGGTATACAGCCCCGCCACGGCAAACACGATGAGCGTGAGCACCGCCGCGCCCAGCCCCAGCCACACATAGTGGCTCAGGGGCATGGCCCGGTCGCCGCGGAACAGGCTGAAGCGCAGCCAGTAGGCTGCTAACATGGCCAGCAGCACCGCCAGGGCGTCGGTGATGACATGCAGTTGGTTCAGCAGTCGTTGGTTTTCCCGTATCATGTATTCGTTTCCTTTGCAGCAGATAAATAGAGTTCCATCACCCGGGGCAGCACGGCATCCAGCCGGCAGCGCTGCACCTGCTGTTGGCCGGCGCGGCCCATTTGGGTGCGGAGGGCGCTGTCCGTTACCAAACGGCGGACGACGGCGGTGAAGGCATTTTCGTCGTCATAGGGGAAGAGGAGGCCGGTCTCCCCTTCCGTGATCAGATCGGTGTGGCCCTTTACGTTACTGGCCACCGCCGGCAGCCCGGCGGCCATGGCCTCCATGATGTTGAAGGGCAGACCCTCGGAGCGGCTGGCGGACACGGCGATGTCCGACGCGGCCAGCCAGTCGGGAATGTCGGACACCTGTCCGGGGAACAGGACGCGGCCCTCCAGCCCCAGAGAGCGGGACAGGGCCTGCATATCCTCCAGCAGCGCACCCCGTCCGGGGAGCAGGAGCTTCACGTTGGCGGGCAGGGACGGCATGGCGCGAAGGAGCATGGCCTGGTTCTTGCGCTCGGAGAACTCCGCCGGGTAGATGAGGGCCACGTCGTCCGGCCCGAGGCCCAGCCTCCGACGCATGGCGTCACGGGTCTCCGGCGGGGCCGCGAAGCGGTCCAGCGCCACGCCCATGCCGGGGATGAACTCGATGCGTCGGGCGGCATGGTGCTCCCGTGCCCAGCGGTCATCCCACGCGTTCATAGTGAGCAGCAGGTCGGTCTGGGGGGCAGTGAGCTTCTCCGCCGCGGGGAGCAGCAGCTTCTTCAGGCCGGTGGTGCGGTCATCGAATAAGTAGCCGTGCATGACGTTGACGATGGGCGGGCGGCGCTTCATGCCCCGGGCGGCCCAGCGGGTGAAAAAGGAGGCCAGCGAGGTATGTGTGATGACCAGGTCGTAATTCTCCCGCTCCATCATGGCGCGGAGCATACGGGCAGCCCGGAAGTTGGCCGGGGCGGTGATGCTCTTGGCAAGGGGCAGCTCCCGCACCGCGTCGGCGTAGGGGATGTCCCGCATCGCGCCGCCGCAGGCCACCTCCACCTGCCAGCCCAGCTCGCGGAAGCGGCGGAGGTAGGGCAGGTGGAAGCTGACGATATGGGAGAAGGTGGACGCGGTGTATAAGACGGATGGCATAAACGGGCCTCCTAAGTATTTCTTCGTTTATTATAGCAACGAGTTTCGGCAAAAGCAACCGTTTTCCATTGGCGATGCAGGGAAAAGGCGGCAGACAGGTTTTGCGCGGGTCTGCGTCTTGAGGAGCGCGGATTCCCACGGCGCTGTGCGCCTCGGAATGACAGGATGGAGGAGGCGGCGCAGAGAAAAGGCGGCAGACACAGGAATGTGTCTGCCGCCGGGGGTCACTGCTTATTCAGGTATGCCTGCACGTCCTCGGGCAGGGTGATCGTGCCCAGGTTGGCGTCGTTCCAGTGGCTGAGGCGCTGGACCAGGTCGGCCACGCCCTGACGGAAGGCATCCGAGCCGTCGTCGTACTCCATGGCGACGCGGAAGCTGTTTTCCCAGGTGGCCGGGTCGGAGGGGGTGTAGTCCACGTACTGCTCCAGCATGGCAAAGCCATCGTCCACGTCGTTCAGATTGAAGTAGCACTGGGCCAAATAGCGGGGCACGGAGTTGGAGTGCAGGGCTGCCAGGTCGGCCAGGTAGCGCTCCATGACGGCGCGCATATCATCGGGCAGGTTCTCCTCCGCCGAGGCGGCCACCACATAGGACAGCTCATAGTCGGCCCACTCGTAGGGGTCAAGGTCCGCGGCCTGGGCGATGGAGCCGTAGTCACGCTGCTGGGCCAGCACGGCGGCGCGCATATTCATGCTGAGCAGCACGCCGAACACGGCCAGGCACAGGGCGGCGGCCCAGACCAGCAGGCGGCGGGGCATATCGCCCAGCCTGGGGACGGGCGCGAGCTGGCCGCAGGTGAGGCTGATGACGGCGAACGCGCCGATGCCGAAGGGCAGGAAGTAGCCGCTGGAGAAATCCACCTCCACGGCGGCGTGGATCATCACGAACAGCAGCGCCGCGCCCAGAGCGGCGGTCATGGGATGGGGCTGGCCGTCCCTGCCCTTGCGCCACAGGCGGAGGATGGCGGCGGCGCTGGAGAGCAGCAGGCCCAGCCACAGAACGCAGCCCAGGACACCGGTATCCACCAGGGACTGGATATAGTGGTTGTGGACGTATTTCGTCTCGTAGTGGTAGGTCTGGACGCTGTAGATACCGTTCTCAAAGCCACCCATGCCCACGCCCACGATGGGACTGCGCTGGAAGAGCTTCAGGCCGTCGGCGCAGTAGACCAGGCGCTGGACCACGTTGCCCTCGGAGAAGAGGTTTTGGATACGCTCGGCGATGGCCTCGGGCAGCAGCTTGTAATTCAGCTTCAGTGCGCCGGAGGCCGCACCGCCGTAGGAGACGGCGGTGACGCGGACGGCGCTGTCGGCGGTAAGGACGAAGGTGACGGAGCGGTTGCCTGCCGGGGCGGTGAAGGATGCGCCGTCGGCAGGGCCGGTGTAGGCCGTCTGCTTGGTGTTCATGATGGCGTCCTCCTCCGTTTGGGTGAGGACGGTGACGGAAACGGGGCCGTCGGCGGTGACGGAGAGGGTATAGTCACCCTCGGTGAGGTACGCGCCGCGGGTGATGGTCTCGCCGGGCTGGAGGGTGGCCGGGCCGGTCCAGCTCACCGCCAGCACCACAAGGGCGGCCACAGCGGCCAGGGCGGCCAGGAGGATGATGTTGACGGTCTTCATGCGCTGGGAGAGCTTATCCGCCAGGGGGCGGCCCACGTAGATGTCCAGCGCGCAGAGGGCGGCGGCGCACAGCAGCGTCACCAGCAGCGGCCAGGGGCGCAGCGTCCACTCGCCGAAGGCGGTGGTAAAGGTGAAGAGGGACGCCAGCAGCGTCAGGAGCAGCGTTTCCGCCATGAGGATAAAGGCCGTGGCGCGCTGCGGGCCGCGGCTGAGGAGCAGGTACGCCAGGAACGCTGCCGCCACCGCGCCCATCGCGCCGCGGCTGACGGCCAGGATAAAGGCGGTGCAGGTGATAAGCAGGCAGCTCAGGTGCAGGCAGCGCTCCTTCTTCGATGCGGCGCTGGCGGCCAAGCCAAGGGACAGCAGCAGGGCGATGCCCGCCGCGCCGGCGAACACGTTGGGGTTTTCGAAGATGGTCCTGAGACGCTGGCCCTGAAGGGCCTCGTTGCCGAAGGGCACGCCCAGAGCCTGGATCAGGCCGCAGAGGCCGTTATACAGCCAGCGGGTGGACACCATGTCGATGCTGAAAAGGCTGGCCAGCGCGCCGGAGACCTCCAGCACCACGGCGGCGCAGCGGCCCGCGCAGGGCGCGTCCCGCTCCGGCTCGCAGCCGGTGAGCAGCAGGGCCATGCAGGCGGCGGAAGCCACCTTGAGGAACTCGTAAAGGGCGAACTTGCCGCTGGGAGCGTAGAGGGTGGAGATGCCGTCCAGCAGAACGTACAGCCCCAGCAGCAGGGCGGGCAGCGTCAGCCGCCGGGACAGGACGCCATTGCGCACCACCACGCAGACGATGGACGACAGGATCAGCAGCAGGGTGATGAGCTTATTCTCCCCGTGGAACATCATGCAGGTGACGATGAAATATATGCAGGCCAGCAGCGGCACGAGCCAGGGATGCTTCAGCTCCCGGACGGCCACGGCGGCCTTACGATCGCTTTTCTTTGCCATGTCAGTCTCCTTTTCTCTGCACAGAGTACATTTCAGTATACCCGCTTTTCCCCGTTCCGTCAATCCCTTGGGGAGAGCGGATATGTCAAGTTTTGTGCGGGGATCGTTTCAAGCCCCCACACAGGGCAAGGACTTCTCCCTCCTTTCAGCGCAAAGTGCTTGTGCCGCATCCCATTTTCACGTATAATGCTGTTCAGGATAAGGCGGAGCAAGGGGGTGTGATCGTGTGGGGCTGCGGAAAAGGATAGCGATGCCGCTTATGCTCTTTCTCGCGCTGGCGGCGGCTTTTTGTCTGTGGTTTGACTTTAACTCCTGTGAAAACCGAACCAGAACAATCCCCTGCGCGGACGAGGGCATTATTTTCTCCATCACGACCTTCAACGGTGACAGCGAGACAACGCCGTTTGTCAAATGCCTTGGGCATACCTGGCTGTCCATTGACAATCAGTCCGGCCATTCCGTGTATATAAAGGGTCACGAGCTCAGGCACGACGAGATGATGACCTTTTCGGTCTGGGCCGTTTCCGACCTTCCGGGACTGCTTTTCAACCTGGAAGCGGACTACATCGAGGCGTATGGCCGATACGCCGGCAGAAAGTCGCTGAGCGTCAATATCGAAGAGACACAGCTGAAGGAGATCGAGGCATATATGGACCGGAGCGGCCAGTGGACGCCCGGAAGGAATTGCAGCTATTGGTCCGTTCAGCTGTGGAACGAAGTGGTGGACGAGGCGTTTGCGTTGAAAACGCAGACCCTGCTCTACACGCCGAAGCGGTTGGAGAAGTCTCTTTATGAGTTCGACTGCGTGGAAACAGACAAAGACTTTTCACGGGCGGGACATATCTTCTGCTGCCGTGACGGAGTCAGAACGGAGCTGCAGTTATGTTCGTAAGCGTTATGAAAAACAAGTTTGTGCGCTGGGTCATATACGCCGTGCTGGGCGTTTTCAGTCTCTACAACGGCATTGCCTGCGCCGCTGTGCTGTATAAAGCGGGCGGCCAGCCCTGCCTGCTGGCGGGGACGGAGCGGTTCGACTTTCTGGGTTATCACATGATGGCGGCGATACATGGCGTCATCTGCGCCGCCCTTGTCGTCATTCTCGTTCTGCTCGTCAGGGGACGGCGGAAGCGCAAGGGCAGAGACGGCCGGGAGATTTACGCGGGCAGGGTTGACAAGGGGAAAGGTTTGTGATAGACTGCCTACATTCCACAAAAGGCACATATATGATATGGAATAATGCGATGAGGGAGACGCGCCCCACCGGGATGCCACGCGAAGAGAGCCGCCATTTGGTGCAAGGCGGACGGGCAGACGGGGATGGGTATCACTCCGGAGCAGCCGCCTGATGGCATCAGCCGTAAGCGCGGACGGCAGCGGGCCGTTATCTGCCCGTACCCACGGATGGTGGGAGCGAGGGGCCGCGTTTCGCGGCAACGAGAGTGGTACCGCAGAGGACGTTTGACGCACCTTTGTCTCTTGAAAGAGAGGCAAGGGTGTTTTTTATTGTTTGCAAATTCATTCAGATAAAAGGAGAAGCGATATGGAGTACAAAAAAACGCTGAATATGCCCAAGAGCGGATTTCCCATGCGGGCGGGGCTGCCCAACCGCGAGCCGGAGATGCTGAAGCACTGGGAGGAGATCGATCTTTACAACGAGCTGCTGAAGAAGAACGAGGGCAAGCCCCTGTTCTCCCTCCACGACGGCCCTCCGTTCTCCAACGGCGCGCTGCACATGGGCCATGCGCTGAACAAGTCCCTGAAGGACTTTATCACCCGTATGTATGCCATGCGGGGCTACTACACCCCCTATATCCCCGGCTGGGACAACCACGGTATGCCCATTGAGAGCGCCATCATCAAGCAGAACAAGCTGAACCACAAGGCCATGAGCGTGGCGGATTTCCGCACCGCGTGCCATGAGTTCGCCGACCACTACATTGACGTACAGCGTGACGGCTTCAAGCGCATGGGCGTGGTGGGCGACTGGGAGCACCCCTACAAGACCATGGATCCGGGCTTTGAGGCGCAGGAGGTGCGGGTGTTCGGCCAGATGTATAAGAACGGCCACATCTACAAGGGCCTGAAGCCCGTGTACTGGTGCCCCCACGATGAGACGGCCCTGGCCGAGGCGGAGATCGAGTACAAGGACGATCCCTGCACCACGGTGTACGTCAAGTTCCCCATGCACGACGACCTGGGCAAGCTGGGCCATCTGGATCACAGCAAGCTGTACTTCGTGATCTGGACCACCACCGTGTGGACGCTGCCGGGCAACCTGGCCATCGCCCTGCATCCGGACGAGAGCTACGCCGTGGTAAAAGCCCCCAACGGCGAGATGTATATCATGGCGGAGGCCCTGACCGAGAAGGTCATGAAGATCGGCGGGTTCGAGAGCTATGAGATCGTGGAGGTCCATCCGGGCAGCTTCTTCGAGAATATGCTGGCGGATCATCCGTTCCTGCCCAAGACCAGCCGGCTGGTGCTGGCGGACTACGTGACCATGGACTCCGGTACGGGCTGCGTCCATACCGCCCCCGGCTTCGGCGCGGACGACTATGTGACCTGCAAGCGCTACGGTATGGATATGGTGGTGCCGGTGGACGATCAGGGCAAGCACACCGCCTATGCGGGCAAGTACGAGGGCATGACCACCGATGAGTCCAATCCCGTCATTTTGCAAGATATGAAGGACAACGGCTCGCTGTTTGCCAGCGAGGATATCACCCACAGCTATCCCCACTGCTGGCGCTGCAAGCAGCCCATCATCTTCCGCGCCACCCCCCAGTGGTTCTGCTCCGTGGACAGCTTCAAGGACGAGGCCATCGCCGCCTGCGAGGACGTGCGCTGGGTGCCCGCCTGGGGCAAGGACCGTATGCGCTCCATGATCCTGGAGCGCACCGACTGGTGCATCAGCCGCCAGCGCCGCTGGGGTCTGCCCATCCCGGTGTTTTACTGCAAGGATTGCGGCAAGCCGGTGTGCAACGACGAGAGCATCGAGGCCGTGGCCAGCCTGTTCGAGAAGGAGGGCTCTAACGCCTGGTTTGAGAAGGACGCCATGGACATCCTGCCCAAGGGCTTTGTGTGCCCCCACTGCGGCAAGAGCGTCGGCTTTGAAAAGGAGACGGACACCCTGGACGGCTGGTTCGACTCCGGCTCTACCCACTTCGCCGCCATGGAGCGGGATCAGCACTTTTGGCCCGCCACCATGTATATCGAGGGTCTTGACCAGTACCGCGGCTGGTTCCAGTCCTCCCTGCTGGTGGCCGTAGGCGCGCTGGGCCGGGGCGCACCGTTCAAGGAGTGCGTCACCCACGGCTGGACGGTGGACGGCGAGGGCAAGGCCATGCACAAGTCGCTGGGCAACGGCATGGACCCGGCGGAGATCTTCAACAAGTATGGCGCGGACCTGCTGCGCCTGTGGGCGGGCAGCTCCGACTATCACGTGGACGTGCGCTGCTCTGATGAGATCTTCAAGCAGCTGAGCCAGAACTACCTGAAGTTCCGCAACACCTGCAAGTTCTGCCTGGACAACCTGGTGGGCTTCGACCCGGAGAACCCGGTGCAGCCCGGCGAGATGCTGGCGCTGGACAAGTGGGCCGTGACGCGGCTGAACAGCCTGATCGAAAAGACCTTCGCCGCGTATGATAACTACGAGTTCCACGTGGTGTCCCACATGATCAACGACTTCTGCGTGGTGGATCTCAGCTCCTTCTACTTCGACATCATCAAGGATCGCCTGTACTGCGACGGCGCGGACAGCCTGTCCCGCCGCAGCGCCCAGACCGCCCTGTGGATGATCCTGGATGCCATGACCCGTATGTTCGCGCCGATCCTGGCCTTCACCTGCGACGAGGTATGGCTGGCCATGCCTCACCGCCGCAGCGACGATGCCCGCAACGTGCTCTTCAACGAGATGGTGCTGCCCTACGGCGGCTGCGCCCTCAGCGACGAGGAGATGGCCAAGTGGGCGCGTATCGCCGCCCTCCGCACCGTTGTCAACGGCGCGCTGGAGCAGGCCCGCGCCGACAAGACCATCGGCAAGAGTCTGGAGGCCGAGGTGGACCTGACGGTCACCGCCGAGGACGCCTTCCTGGCGGACATGGATGCCGAGACGCTGGCCGACCTGTTCATCGTCTCCCAGGTCCGCGTGGACGTGGGCGCGGAGCAGGCGGTGGCCGTGCGGCCCGCCAGCGGCTGCAAGTGCGGACGCTGCTGGAAGGTGCTCCCCGCCGTGGGCAGCAACGCCAAGCACCCCGACCTGTGCCCCCGGTGCGCACAGGTGCTGGAGAGCCTGCCGGTCATCGAATAATCGAATAACTGCAGCAAAAAGAGAGAGACCTCCTGCGGGTGGTCTCTCTTTTTGCGTCTATAGGAGGGGCAGTCCCAGCAGCAGGCGTGCGCCGGCCAGCAGGAGCAGGGGCTCAGTCTCGAACCGCGTCCAGTCCGGCGGCAGGGGCAGCTCCTGGGGCTCGATGGCCGCGCCGTGGACATCCGTCAGCCCTCGCTGGATGCACAGCATCGGCTGGGGCGTCAGGCTGGAGAGGGTGAGGCTGCTGCGGCTGTGGAGGCCGCAGTCCACCGTCTGGCGGGCGGAGGGAAAGGTGCAGCCGCTGCCGGCGGGGAGCAGCACCGTGCGGCACAGTGGGGCGCGGGGCAGGCGGGACAGCGTCTCCGCGCCCCTGCGGCTGCATACCAGCAGCGTCCAGGCCCGAGAAAAGAGCGTTTTTTCATCCAGCGGGGTCAGACGATCCGGCAGGCGGCGCTCCCAGGCGGCACCGCAGGGGAGGAAGAAGCCGGCATGGTTCATAGTAATTCACCTCGGGCGTAGTGTGCCGCGGAGAGAGGAAAGTTATGCCTGCACGCAATTTCCGCTGGGCAAGGCGGGAAAACTGTGCTATACTGTGGGCATGTTCGGGAAAGGAGGACGCGCTATGCCTTTTCGCGCCCATTTACACACGGTGAACCGACACCGCCGGATGGTGCGGCACTACTGCCTGAAGCTGGGGCTGGTGTGGCAGGGACTGACCCACGACCTGAGCAAGTACAGTCCCATGGAGTTCTGGCGGGGCGTGAAGTATTATCAGGGCTGGCGCAGTCCCAACGACCAGGAGCGGCTGGAGAACGGGATGAGTTTGGCGTGGCTGCACCACAAGGGACGCAACCGGCATCACTTTGAGTACTGGATCGACTACTGCCGCCGGGAGGATGGGACGATCTACATAGGCGGATGCAAGATGCCCAAGAGGTATGTGGCGGAGATGTTCTGCGACCGTATCGCCGCCTGCCGGGTGTATCAGGGGGACGCGTACACCGACGCGTCGCCGTATGAGTATTACCAGCGGAGCAAGGATCTGCGGCGGACAGACGCCAGCCGGTTCATGCATCCGGAGACGGCGGCGCTGCTGGACCGGTGGCTGCTGCTGCTGAAGGAGCAGGGCGAGGAGGCGGCCTTCGCGGCCATACGCCGGGAGCTGGAGACGAAGGAATACTGAGATGGGGAACGCCCTCCCGGTGGGAGAGCGTTCTTTTATTTGTCGCCGTATTCAGGAAACCAGTCGGCAGCCTCCCGGCGGTAGTCCACGGCGTTGCGGCGGATGTCGGTGATGGCGGCCTCGTCCAGCTGGCCCTTGACCCTGGCGGGCGAGCCGTAGACCAGCGAGCCGTCGGGGATGACGGTGTTCTGGGTGACCAGCGCGCCGGCGCCGACGATGCAGTGACGGCCGATGACAGCGCCGTTGAGCAGGATCGCGCCCATGCCGATGAGCGTCTCGTCGCCTATGGTGCAGCCGTGGAGGATGGCGCCGTGGCCCACGGTGACGCGGCTGCCGACAGTGGTGGGGCAGCCGTACTCCTGATGGAGGACGCAGTTGTCCTGGATATTGGTGTCCTCGCCGATGGTGATGGGCTCGCGGTCGCCCCGGAGGACCGAGCCGAAGAACACGCTGCTGCCCGCGCCGATATGAACGTCGCCCACCACGGTGGCGTTGGGCGCGATGTAGGCGTTGGGATGGATGACGGGAGTTTTCATGGGGTTACACCTCGCAAAGTTTTTCTGTATTGTAGCACAGGCGGGCAGAAAAATCGACATGCAGGCAAAATTTTGTGCTTACATTTTTTGACATTTTGTGCTATGATCTTATTATCGATTTGTGTGTTGTGTTTATGTCAGAACAGGAGTGTGTGGAATGTTTGCAGCAGGTGATCTGGTCGTATACGGCGGCGAGGGCGTGTGCCGGATAGAGTCCATCGGACCGTCCGGCATGAGCTATGACAGCGGAGACAGGATGTACTATCATCTGACGCCGCTGTACCGCAGCGGCACGGTGCTGACCCCGGTGGACACGGCGGTGCTGATGCGGCCGGTGATGACCCGGGACGCGGCGCTGGCGCTGATCCAGTCCCTCCCCTCCCTGCCGCTGTGTAAGCCGGAGATGCCGGGACTGCGGGCGGCCAAGGACCACTATCACCGCCTGGTGCAGCGGTGCGAGTGCAGCGAGATGGCCGCGCTGATCCACACCATCTGCCGGCGGCGAGCCTGGGCGGTGCGCCACGGGAAAAAGGTGAGCCAGATGGACGAGCGGTATCTGAAGCGGGCAGAGGAGCAGCTGTACGGCGAGATGGCCGCGGCGCTGGACATGGCCCGGGAGGAGATCGTTCCGTTCATCCGGGAGACGTGGCCGCAGTGGCCGGAAAAGCTGCCGGAAACGGAAATATGAATATAATAGCAGCACCCCCGGCTACAGGGCCGGGGGTGCTGCTTACTATACAGGGATCAAACGACGGCGAAGAACTTCACCAGGAACAGCGCCGCGATGACATAGGTCAGGACGGAGACCTCCTTGGCGCGGCCGGAGAACACCTTAATGACGGTGTAGGCGATCATGGCCAGGCCGATGCCGTGGCCGATAGAGCCGGAGATGGGCATGGCCAGCAGCATGAGGAACACGGGGACGACCTGGTCCATATCGTCGAAGTCCACGTTCTTCAGGCCCTGGAGCATAAGGATGCCCACATAGATCAGGGCGGAGGAGGTAGCGGCGGCGGGGATGATGGCGGCCACCGGGGCGATGAACATACAGGCCAGGAACATGAACGCGGCGGTGAGGGAGGTCAGGCCGGTGCGGCCGCCGGCCTCCACGCCGGAGGCGGACTCCACGAAGGTGGTGACGGTGGACGTACCGCAGCAGGCGCCGGCCACCGTGCCCACGGCGTCGGACAGGAGGGCTTCCTTCATGTTGGGCATATTGCCGTCCTTGTCGGTCATACCGGCGCGGGAGGCCGTGCCCACCAGCGTGCCGATGGTGTCAAACATATCGATCATGCAGAAGGTGATGATCAGGCTGACGGCGGTGAACCAGCCGATGTTGAAGAAGTCGGCAAAGTCGAACTTGAAGAGGGTGGTCTCGGCCATGTCATGGAAGGGAGGCAGGAAGGACGCGCCCTCAAGAGAGGCGAAGGGGTTGACGTGCAGGAAGATAAAGCTGCCCGCCCAGTAGATGACGGAGGCCACCAGCATACCCACCAGCACGGCGGCCTTGACGCCCTTCTTGGCCAGCAGGATGATGACGAACAGACCGATGAACATGGTGACGACGGTGAGGACCATGGTGCTGTACTCCGCGCCCATGTGGCCCTTGATAACACTGGGGGTCATCGCGCCGAAGAAGTCACGCAGGACGTAGAAGGGGCTGGAGTAGCCGTTGCCCTCGGCGTAGATGCCCACGTTGGAGCCCAGGCCGATGTTCATCAGCATCAGGCCGATGGCAGGGCCGATGCCCAGGCGGACGCCCAAGGGGATGGCGGTGACGATCTTATCGCGGATGTTGAAAATGCTCAGCAGCAGAAAGACGATGCCCTCCACCAGGATGATACACAGCACCGCCTGGAAGGCGCTGGTGTAGTCCGTGTTCAGCATGGCGGCCACGTTGCCCGCGATGACGGCGAAGAAGCTGTTCAGGCCCATGCCGGGAGCCATGACGAAGGGCTTGTTGGCCAGGAAGGCCATGACAGCCGTGCCGATGGCGCTGGCGATGCAGGTGGCCAGGAACACGCCGTTCCAGAGTGGCGTGCCGACGGCGAAGCTGGTCAGCAGGTTGGGGTTCAGGGCGATGATGTACGCCATGGTCATGAAGGTGGTCAGGCCGGCCAGGATCTCCGTTTTGACCGTGGTGCCGTTCTCCTTCAGGTGGAAGATACGCTCCATGTGATTTTCTCCTTTGCAAATGTGGTGCGCCCAAGGCGGGCGCACCAGTATCTTAACGCTTTTTATCGGGAAAAACAAGGCTTTTTGTCAGGTGTGCTGAATTATTTTGTGATGCCTGCCATTATCAATTACAGTTTGGCAAAAAAAGAGGGCGGACGCATTCGCGCCCGCTCCAAGTGAGGAGAAAAAACGGTAGGAAAACGATGGAAAGCCATCTATTTCAAGCGGGCCGTTTTCCCGCATGAAACCAACTTCAAAGCAGGGTGATGAGCAGCCACGCAAGGCCGCAGGCCGCCGCGCCGCACACGGCCCACAGCCACGAGGGCCAGCGGGGACGGCGGCGTGCGCCGCCCTGGCTGCGGGCATAATTGCGGGCGATGCGCACCGCCTGATCCACCAGCTGGCGGGAGCTGACGCCGCCGCCGTCGGTGGGGAGAATGAAGATCGCCTGTTCAAAGATCCGCGGGTCGGGTGAGTCTACGACGATCACGCGGCGGGAAACGCCTTTAACCAAGTGGATGCCCTCCTTGCTGCTTTTGTTACAGCCATAGTATCGCCGGGGCGGAGGGAAGTTATACGGCGCAAGGCGGAAAAATCATGAAAGTCACACGCGCTTTTTGGCATCGTTCAGGCGCTCGGCCCGGAGGACCAGCACGGCGCAGTCGTCATCGCCCCGGCGGCGGGCCTCCGCCTCCCGGAGAATGAGGGCGGCCAGCTCACGGGGGGACGTGCCGTTCCAGCCGGCCAGCAGGTCCTGCAGCCACTCATCGCCCTCGCCGGTGACGCCGTCGGACGCCAGCACCAGCCAGTGGCCGGAGGACAGCGTCAGGCGCTGGGGCTGGGGGTCGCGGCGGGCGCTTTCCAGTCCGGCGGGCAGGGCGTCGCCCTCCAGGCGCGTCACCGCGCCGTTCTTTTTTAAGTAGGAGGGCGCGGCGCCGTACTTATACAGGGTGACCACGCCGGAGACACCGTCCATGCAGGCCAGGTCGATGGTGGTGAAGCCCGCGCCGCCCTGGCAGCGGAGCATGAGGGCGGTGTTCAGGGTCTTCAGCGCCGGGGTGGGATCGACACCGGCGGTGAGGAACTGGCGGAGCAGGCGGACGGTCATAGCGGCCTCGTGATGGGCATCGTCGCCGCTGCCCATGCCGTCGGACAGCAGGAGGTAGGTCTTGTCCCCCACAGCGAAGCAGGCGGCCTCGTCGCCGCAGAGGGTCTCCCCCTTCTTGGGCCGGGCGGCCAGGGCGGTACGGCAGATGTAGCGGGGACGGGCCGGGGCATCGTCCGGTTCGCAGGCGGACAGCACCTGGGACACCTGGGCGTACTGCTCGCGGGCCAGGCGGTAGGCCGCATCCAGCCGGGCGTGGCTGGCACGGCGCTGGAGGAAGCCCCGGAGCTGCTCCTCCAGTGCCGACAGCAGGCGGGGAAAGCGGACGCAGCGGGCGGCAAAATAGGCGGGGAAATCCTCAGCCAGAGGCTTGCCCCGGCGGAGCAGCCGGGGGCAGGCGTCGTTGAAGGCGTTGTAGGTGTCGGTGTAGTGGGTCTGCCAGCAGTCGGTGCGGAGGGGGCAGTCGCGGCAGACCTGCTCCGCCGCGCGGTCGAACAGCACGGCGGGGTTTTCAGGCCGGAGGGCCGGGGCTTCGGCGGGCAGGCTGTCGTACACCGCCTGAAAGGCGGCCGCCGGGGCGGCGGCCATATCCGGTGCGGGCAGGCGGGCTGTCGGCGCGGCGGGCAGCAGCAGGTACAGGCCGCAGGCCACGATCAGCTCACACAGCAGGGCCAGGGGCTGCACATCCCCCAGCAGCCACGCGCCGCATACGCCGCCGGTGCAGAACGCGGCGGCGGACAGGATGGGCGGCAGGGTACGGGCGGCGGCATGGGCTGCGGCGGCCAGGGCCAGCACCACGGAGGCGTAGAACGTATCCACGGCGCAGAGGTCCAGCGTCAGGCCCGCCAGCGCGCCGGCGCAGATCAGGTCGGCGGGGCGGGCGGCGCGGCCCAGTGCCAGCAGCAGCACGGCGGCGGCGGTCATGGCCGGGGTGAAGCCGTACAGCGACAGGCGGCTGAGGCAGGCGCAGACGCCCAGCAGCAGCAAAAACCAGCCGGTACGGCCGGTATCTGCCGGGCCGCCCAGCTTCTGCGGCCACAGCCGGGTGCAGCCATACAGCAGGGCCAGGGCCGCGGCGCACAGCGCCCACTGGCGTCCGCCCCGCTGCCACAGGTAGGCCGTCTGCACCAGAGCGGACGCCAGCACGGCGGCGGCGGGGCGAAACCAGTCGCGGCGGTACAGGCGGGTGGTGCAGAAGGCCGTGTTGGCGCAGAAGATGAGCAGCGCCGCCGCGCCGTGGCGCAGGCCGGGCTGGAAGTCCAGAAATGCCAGCGCACCCAGCAGCGCACCCAGCCCGGCGGCCGCGCCGTTCCAGCCCGTACCGGCCGCGGCCACCGCCGCCAGCGCCCAAGGGCTGAACTGGCCGCCCAGCGCAGCGGCGGACAGCAGGAACGCGGCGCAGGGTGCGGCCAGCGCTGCCAGCGGCAGCGGCAGGGCGGCGCGGCGCATCCCGTGAAGCAGTTGTTTCAAGGCTTGTCCCTCCCCTTTTTGGTCAATGTCCCCATTGTAGCGCAGCGGACGGGCGAGACGTGTCGGGAAATGGGGGAGGAACGGACGGCGGGCAGAAATGAGCGGCCGGGCTCTTGTCATTTGGAGGGGGAGATGGTAGAATGAGGTCGGATAGATGAAGATACCACAGGGAGGTGCGGCGATGAAACGGTATATTTCCCTGCTGCTGGCGGCGCTGATGGTATGGACCATAGCGGGCTGCGGCAGCAAGGCGGCACAGGCGGACCAGCCGGACACGGCAGGCACGGTGCAGCCTGGCGTCACAGAGAGCGACGCCGCGGGGCAGGTGCAGGCGGGGACGGACGATACGGACGGCGCACAGGGCAGCGTCAACGGCGGCGTTTACACCAACGAGTTCGCCGGCATCGGCTGCAGGCTGGACGAGGGCTGGGTATTTTACACCGCGGAGCAGATGGCGGAGCTGAACGGCGCACTGGCCGATGGCACGGACAACGCGGACGTGAAGGCCGTGCTGGCGGACGATCCCAGCATTTTTGATATGTACGCCGTGTCTACCGACGGACTGATGGTGATGAACGTGGTGATCCAGAACCTGGGGCTGGTGAGCGGAGCGGTGGTCAGCCCGCAGGAGTACGCGGAGATCGCGTCGGCGGAGGTGGCAGACACGCTGACCGCCTACGGTTATGAAAACGTGACAGCCCAGACCACTGCCGCCGACTTTGCCGGGACAGAGAGCTGCCCGGCGGTGGCGGTGACGGCGGAGCGGGGCGGCACGGCGCTGTACGAGCAGATGATATACCTGAAAACGGGGAACTACGTCTACTGCGTGACGCTGTGCAGCTTCAAGGAGGACGTGACGGCGGAGATGGCGAAGCTGTTCTACGCACTGTAAACATAAGCAAAAGAAGAGGGCCGCGGTGCGGTCCTCTTCTTTTCATATATACGATCTTACAGGACGGCTGCCACGGCGTCCGGCGGGATGGGGCAGGTATAGCCGCCGGCGGTGCGCTTCTGGAACTCCGCCTTGGCCTTGGCCAGCAGCTCCGGCTGGGTCAGCAGGTCGATGGCGGCGGCGCACAGCACCTTGCCCGCGTGGACGGTAGCCTTATGGGCCAGGGGCGTCTTGTTGCAGGAGACCACCTGCCAGCTGTGGCAGGGGACGTTGTTGGGCCACACCGCCAGGTGGATCTGGGCGGTAGGGCACTGGTAGCTCACGTCGCCCACATCGGTAGAGCCGGCGTTGAAGGCCGGGCCCTGATACAGGGGCATGAGAAAATCGTTGAAATGGCTGGTCTGCAGGGCCTTGACCTGCTCGGCAAAGGCGGGGTCGCTGTGGGCGCCCACACCGCCGGGCACATCGCTGCCGTCGTAGGTGGCGGACAGCTTCTCCATGAACTCGTGCTCCTGGGGGGTGCATTCCGGCACGCCCAGCTGGGCGAAATTGTCGTAGAGCAGCTTCTCCAGCGCGTGGTTGCAGACGGTGTCGGACAGGCCGTCCACGAAACGGCGCTCGATGGTGGTGTCGGTCATCAGGGCCGCGCCCTGGGCGATCTTATCCACCCGCTGATGGAGGGCCATGCAGTCCTTGACAAAGTTGGAGCGGATCATGTAGAGGACGCTGGCCTGGTGCTGGACCACGTTAGGGCTGGCGCCGCCGGCATCCAGGATGGAGTAGTGGACGCGGGCATCATGGGGCATATGCTCCCGCAGGAACTGGACGCCCACGTTCATCAGCTCCACGGCGTCCAGGGCGCTGCGTCCCCGCTCCGGTGCGGTGGACGCCTGGGAGGCCAGGCCGTGGAAGGTGTAGAGCATCTGGATGCAGGAGTTGGTGGAGCCGGTGGCCACCTCGTTGCAGTCGCCGGCGTGCCAGGTCAGCGCCGCGTCCAGACCGTACCACAGGCCCTCGCGGGCCATGTACGCCTTGGAGGCCACGCCCTCCTCACCGGGGCAGCCGTAGAGGATCACCGTGCCGGGGCAGCCGGTCTGCTCCAGGTAGTGCTTCATGCCAATGGCGGCGGCCATCGCGCCGGCGCTCAGCAGGTTATGGCCGCAGCCGTGGCCGCTGCCGCCCTTGACCAGCTCGTGGTACTCCGTGCTGCCCGCAGCCTGGGACAGGCCGGACAGTGCGTCATACTCCGCCAGGAAGCCGATGACCGGCTTGCCGCTGCCGTAGGAGGCGGAAAAGGCGGTGGGAATATTGCAGATGCCCTCCTGCACCTGGAAGCCCTCCTCCTTCAGCACCTTCACGAAGAGGGCGGCGGACTTGACCTCCTGCATGGATAACTCCGCGTAATCCCAAACGGCATCCGCCACCTGGGCGATCAGGTCCTTCTTTTCATCAATGGCGGCCAGCGCCGCCTTTTTTGCTTCGTTCATAGGAAATACCTCACAGTACCTTTTTCAGAAAATCCTGCAGCCGTGCGCTCTGGGGGTGGGAGAATACCTCCTCCGGCGTGCCCTGCTCGCCGATTTTGCCGGCGTCCATGAACAGCACGCGGCTGCCCACCTCCTTGGCAAAATTCATCTCATGGGTGACCACCACCATGGTCATGCCGGACTGGGCCAGCTCCTTCATGACCTCCAGCACCTCGCCCACCATCTCGGGGTCGAGGGCGGAGGTGGGCTCGTCGAAGAGCATGACCTCAGGCTCCATGGCCAGGGCGCGGACGATGGCCACACGCTGCTTCTGGCCGCCGGAGAGCTGGGCGGGGTAGTCGCCGGCACGGTCGGCCAGACCCACTCTTTGCAGCAGAGATATGGCCTTGGCCTCCGCCTCGGCCTTGGGTGTCTTTTTGATCTTGATGGGAGCCATGGTCAGGTTGTCCAGCACCGTCTTGTTGGGGAACAGATTGAAATGCTGGAAGACCATGCCCATCTTCTGACGGTGGAGGGGCAGGTCCACCTTTTTGCCGGTGATGTCCACGCCGTCGAAGATGATCGAGCCGGAGGTGGGCGTTTCCAGCAGGTTCAGGCTGCGGAGGAATGTGCTCTTGCCGCCGCCGGACGGGCCGATGACCGCCATGACATCGCCCTTGCAGATGTCCACCGTGACGCCGTCCAGGGCCTTGACGTCGCCGCCGTTGTAGTATTTCTTCAGGTCCTTGACCTGGATGAGCTTCTGTGACATCAGATCACCGCCTCCCGCTGCTGCTTCCGCTTATGGCCGTAGTCCGTGTGCCGGTCGGCCCGCTGCAGCTTCTTTTCAAAGTGCCCGAACACCTTGCTGAGGACAAAGGTCATGATGAAGTAGATGATGCCCACGATGACCAGCGGCTCAATGGGCAGGTATGTCGCGCCCTTGACCACCAGGTACTGGGTCATCAGGTCGCCGATGAAGAACGTAGAGCCCAGGGAGGTGTCCTTGATGATCATGATGAACTCGTTGCCCAGCGCAGGCAGGATGTTCTTCACCGCCTGGGGAACGACCACAAACCACATGGCCTTGCTGTCGCTGAAGCCCAGGCTCAGGGCCGCCTCCTTCTGGCCGGGGTCAACGGCCTGGATGCCGGAACGGATGACCTCGGACACGTAGGCTGCACTGTTGCAGACGAGAGCGATGGCGATGCAGAGGAATTTCTGCTTCGTCAGGGCCGGGATCAGCATGGGCAGACCGAAATAGAAGAAGTAGAGCTGCAGCAGCATGGGCGTGCCGCGGATGATCTCAATGTAGATGGCGGAGAGCCAGCGCAGAGGCGGGATCTTGGACATCTTCATCAGGGCCAGCACGGAGGCGAACACCGTGCCGAAGGCCACGGTGATGGCCGCCAGGGCCAGGGTGTACTCCACGCCGTCGATGAGAAACTTGTCCCAGTATTTCAGGAACAGGGCGGCCAGCTTTTCAAAGTCGATGAATTTCATGGTGGTTTCCTCGTCTTAGTCCTGTCCGGCGGCGGATACAGCGTCTGTACCCGCCGCCGGATCGTGTATCGGCATCAGCCCAGGGTCAGCTCCTGCGCGTTTTCGCTCTTGCCCAGCTCCACGGCGTCCTTGTACCAGCCATCGTAGAGGTTGGCCTCCTTGGCCTGGGCCAGAATGGCGTTGACGGCCTCCAGCAGCTCGGTCTCGCCCTTCTGCATCATGATGACGTTGGCGGAATACTCAGCCTTCACATCGAACTCCCAAGTGCAGATGGCCAGGTCGGGGTTGGCGTCGACGATCATCTCCGCGTTGCCGTAGGCCACGGCCAGGGCCTCGATGTTGCCGCTCTTCAGCTCCATAACGCCCACGGTGATGTCACCGATGGAGACGGGGTTGGCGTCGGTCAGCTGCTCAGTGACCAGCTGCATCTGGAGGGAGGCGTTCTGGGCGCCCACGTCCTGGCCGGCCAGAGCCTCGGGAGAGGTGTACTTGTCGGCGTTCTCCTTCTTGATGAGCAGGGCCTGTCTCGTCTCGTTTTCGCCGGCGTAGTAGTAGTCGCTCAGCTCATAGTTCTGGGCTCTGTCCTCGGTCCAGGAGTAGCCGGAGATGGACATGGGCACAGCGCCGGTGTAGACGGCGGTCTGGCTGGCATCGAAGCCCATGGGCTCGATGACCAGCTCCACACCCAGGTTCTCGGCGATGTACTTGGCCAGGGTGATGTCAAAGCCCACATACTGATCCTGGCCGGTCTTGGAGGAGTCCACGAACTCCATGGGGGAGAAGTCGGGGCTGAGGGCCACGGTCAGCACACCGGCGGCCTTGATCTGCTCCAGGGCATTGGTAGGCGTGGCATCGGCATCGGTGGGCGTGGTATCGTCGGTCTTGGTATCGTTCTTTGCGCCGCAGGCCACCAGAGACAGGGCCATGACCAGCGCCAGCAGCATGGAGATGAGCTTTTTCATGATCGTATATCCTTTCGTATATCGTGTATATTTTTTATATATCGTTGTCGTTATGCACCGCAGCGGCGGTGGGAATGTCGTCGTCGCAGCAATACAGCGAGACACGGCTTTCCGGGACTCTGTGTTTTCATGCATCAGGCCTCCTTTGCGGCGGAGCGGGGAGCGTTCCGCCGTGCAGCTCTTGTTGATGCTGCATACTTTACCACCGGTTATCCGCAAAGTCAAGGGTTTATGTGAATATTTATCCGATAATTTGCATATTTAGTGAATATTCATACTCACGCACGTCTTGGATGGGTTTTCCTGTGCAATTCCACAACGGTGCGTTTCGGGGCATGAAAAAACCGCCCGGAGGGCGGTTTTTTATGGGCGCTTTTTCTTGTCCAATGCCTGCAAGCTCAGCTCCCCGGCCAGCTTGAACAGCGCATCCGACATGACCTTTTCTGCCGGCAAACCGCCTGCAGCCTGCCCCACCTTTGCATAGAATGCATATACCGCATCATCCACAAAAAGCGTTACTTGCTTGGACATTTCGCCATCTCCTCCCTGATAGGACCAGTTTCAGTCCCATTATACCATCAGCAACGCATACAATCAAGAAAAATCGGACTTGTTTCAGTCCTTTTTGGGAGGTATGCGGCATGGAGCAGAAGATCAAGCAGGACGCCATCCACATCGGCGCAAACATCCGCCGTGTCCGTTTGGAACAAGGGATCGGGCAGACGGAGCTGGTACGGCGGTTACAGCTGGACGGCGTGGAGATGACGCGGGAAACGCTGGTGAAGATCGAGCGCGGCACGCAGCACTTGCAGGCCACGCAACTGCGGGGCATCCGCGATGCGCTGCACACCACATACGACGAACTGCTGGCATGAAAAAAACCGCCCAAAGGGCGGTTTTTTTCATTGCTTTGTATTCTCTTTTTTCAGTAGGGAGAAGGGTGTTCCGCGCCTGCGGGCGCGGGTCACTCTTCTTCTTTTTGCCTCCGGCGGCCTCTTTTCTTTCAGCAGCGAAAGAAAAGAGGAAAAGAAACGCCGCCAAAAACTGCGTTTTTGGATTTCCTTGCGCGGCTTCATCTGCCGCTTATCCTGCTTGTTTTCACCACGCGGACGTTGTGCTGTGCAAACTTCACCGAAATGTTGCACTGTCTATGCTCCTCTGAGCGCTGCCGCTTTTGCTCTGAAATGTAGACGCACCAGCTTCTGCCGTGGCAGAAACCAGCGGCAGCGGCGCAGACGCAGAGACGATCCTTTTATCCGCACGACAAAATGAAATCTCCGCGACCGTGTGGTACAAGCTGCTGACAAGCTCAGACCATAGCGCGCAGGAAGTCTTGAAACCTTTGGTTTCAAGCAGACCTTTTGGTCACTTTTGGGGCTGCGGCCAAAAGTGACCCGCGCCGGGGCGCGGAATGTCCCTTTCGCCGCTGCTGAAAGAAAAGAGGCCGTCGGAGACAATAAAGGAAACCGATTTCTGCTTTGACAAGTAAAAACCGCCCGGAGGGCGGTTTTTTGAAGTGCACATATCTGTCACCAGGTCATGGACCTTTCCAGGACATACTTCTTGTAGCTCATGCGGAAATAGATGGCCTCGGCCACGCCGGTGATGATCCACGAGACGATATACAACAGATACAGGGACGTGATGGTGTGGAAGAAGGCGAACACGGTGTAGATCCACACCACACGGAACACGCACGAGCCCATGATGACCATGACGGTGGGGGTGACGCTGCGGCCCAGGCCGCGGGAGGCGGCGATGCTGCAGTCCATCAGGGGGGCGATGAAATAGGAGAAGGCCATGATGCGCAGACGGTCCACACCGGCGTCGATGACCTCCGGCTTGTCGGCAAAGAGGCTCAGGAACTGGCGGCCGAAGAGGATCAGCAGCACACCGGCCAGCGCACCCACGATGGAGGCGTACAGCATACTGATATAATAGCTCTTGCGGATGCGGTCGTTCCTGCCCGCGCCCCAGTTGCGGCTGACGAAGCTGGCACAGGCGGTGCAGAACGCGGCCATCATGTTGAACACCAGGGTGTCGGCATTGGCGGCGGCCGCTGCGCCGGAGACGGTGATCTCGTCGAAGGAGTTCAGACCGGCCTGGACGAACAGGTTGGCCACGGCGAAGATAGCGTTCTGCAGCCCGGAGGGGACGCCGATGAGCAGCACCCGCTTGGAGGCCATGCGGTGAAAGCGGAGCTTGGTCAGCGCGATGCGGCAGCAGTCCTTGCGGTGCATCAGGTGGAGCATGATGAGGATGGCGGACACCCACTGGGCGATGGCGCTGGCGATGGCCACGCCCTCGGCGGACATGTTGCAGCCAATGACGAAGAACAGGTTCAGCAGCACGTTCAGCACACCGGCCACGGAGAGGTAGATCAGGGGGCGCCTGGTGTCGCCGGTGGCGCTGAGGATGCCGTTGCCGCAGTTGTAGATGCCCATGGCGGGCAGGCCCAGGGCGTAGAGCTTCAGGTACAGCACCGCGCCGGGGAGGAACTCCTCCTTGGTGTTCAGCAGGCGGAGCATGGGCTCGGCGAAGAACACGCAGACCAGACAGGTCAGGATACCGGCGGACAGGCAGATGAGCAGCGAGGAATGGTTGGTATGCTCCACATCCTCGTCGCTGCCCATACCCAGGCCACGGGCCACGGCCACGTTGACGCCGCCGCCCAGGCCGATGAGCAGGCCGGTGAACAGGGAGACCAGGGTGGTGGTAGAGCCCACCGAGCCCAGGGCGATGTAGGTATTGTAGGCGTATTTGCCGGCGATGGCCACATCGCTGAGGTTGAACAGCACCTCCAGCACCTGGGTCGCCATCAGCGGCAGGCTGAACAGCAGTATATTTTTCCAAAGAGAGCCGGAGGTCATCTCTACGGTGAGCGTCCGGCGGCGAGTGGCAGCAGACATGGCCATACCCTCCTGTTGTTATGATTTTTCCCGTTTTTTGCCGTATTGGCGCAGGAAAACGCGGAAAATCTCCCGCGCTCGAGGCATAGTATAACACGACAAATTTCACAAAGCAACCCCCCTGCGGCGGAATATTTTTTTCGTTAAAGTATCTTTGTTTTGTGCAGGTCGCTGCAATACGGCATCAAAATTTGTGGGATACGTAAAAATCCATGTCTTTAGGGTTTCTTTAGGCAGAGCGTATATGATACAATCAGGAAAACGCAATGACAGGCGGGTGATACCATGCGATTGTTGATCGCGGAGGATCAGCGGGATCTGACGGAGGCGCTGACCTTTCTGTTTGAGAAGAACCAGTTCACGGTGGATGCGGTGTATGACGGACGGAGCGCCTATGACTACGCCGTGGCGGGGAGCTACGACGCCATCATTTTGGACGTGATGATGCCGGGGCTGGATCAAGGCCGAAGCAGCGGAGGGCCGGGTGCTGTTCACCGCCTGCCTGCGGTAAGATTGACAGCGGCGAAAAATGTCGGTATAATACCACCTGAATAGTGCAGGCCCGGCCCTGTGGCTGGGCCTGTTTTCGTAAGGAGGACACCCCTATGAAAAAATACACCGCTCTGCTGCTGGCATTGCTGCTGACCCTGTCCCTGACGGCCTGCGGGCAGACGGAGGATACCGGCGGCACGGAATGGGAATATCCCGCCGTCTTTGCCGGGCTGGAGACACTGGTAGAGCAGGCACAGGCGGAGGGCAGCCTGACGGTATACGGCAGCTGCCCCGCGGCCTATCTCACCGCCGCCTGTGAGACCTTCGAGACGCTGTTCAACGTCCTGGTCAGCTATCAGCAGGTCAGCGACCAGACGGTGCTGGACAAGCTGAGCAAGCCCGGACGGCCCGGCGCGGATGTGTGGTTCGGCGCGGACAGCGGCGCGCTGGAGCAGGCGGCGTCTATGGGCGGCCTGACGGCCTATGTCCCCGCAGCGGCGGCCGGACTGTCCGACAGTGACTTCGCCGGAGCGGACGGACAGTGGTACGGTATAGCCGTCGATCCCCTGGGACTGATGGTCAACACGGCATCCCTGAAGGCGATGGAGATCGGCGCACCCGAGGATTGGGCAGACCTGACGGAGCTGGAATACTGGGAACTGGTATGGCTGCCCGGATACGATACCACTGAGGGCCGGCTGCTGGCCCAGGCGGCATGGGACGCCTTCGGCGACAAGGCGGAAAAATATCTGCTGGAGCTGGATGAAAATGTGGCACAGTATACCGAGGACGGCGACCCGGCGGCCAAATATGTGGGCACGGGCGAGTGCGTGGTAGCGGTGGGCCTGCTGAGCAGCGGCGCAGCCCAGCGGCTGGAGAACAGCTATGATGACATCCGGCTGGTAACGCCCCGCAGCGGCACGCCTTACGTGCTCAACGGCTCTGCCATTCTGCGTGGTACGGCGCACAGCGCCGCGGCACAGCTGTGGATGGAGTTCGTGCTGTCCCCCACCTGTCAGGCGCTGGCGGCGATGAATGGCTGGTACGTGTGGCCCACGGTGGAGAACGTCAGCCTTCCGGAGGATCTCGCGCAGCTGAACGTAGACCTGGACGGCCTAACCTGCCGTCTGCCGATGGGCGAGCACGCAGAAGCGCTGGACAGTCTCATTGGTGCGGTGCAGACCGTCCTGAATCCGCCTGCGGAGAACTGAACTGTACTATACAAAATGCCGCCGCCCTATGCAGGGCGGCGGCATTACTTTACCTATCAATACAAGAAAAAAGCAGGCCTCCCAGCGGGTGGTCTGCTTTGGCAGGGGCAGAAAGGCTCGAACTCTCGACACGCGGTTTTGGAGACCGCTGCTCTACCAACTGAGCTATACCCCTATGTGGTGGGCCTTCGGGGACTCGAACCCGGGACCGGACGGTTATGAGCCGTCTGCTCTAACCAACTGAGCTAAAGGCCCAAGTCTACGCTGGCTTTCTGAGTAAAAGAAATGAGCCGCCACCTTTTCGGATGGCGGCTCACCCTTCGTGGCTCCCCCTGTTGGGCTCGAACCAACAACCCTTCGGTTAACAGCCGAATGCTCTACCATTGAGCTAAGGAGGAGTGTTGGCGCTACCTATCTT
>ERZ827168.1205-NODE-1205-length-36962-cov-10.587720_pt1 | contig 36962 bp, 34 predicted proteins | sample MGYA00519868_ERZ827168 | MGnify/ENA primary metagenome ERZ827168 (study PRJEB31778, sample SAMEA3449271) | human gut metagenome | biome: human gut; feature: human-associated habitat; material: faeces | place: United Kingdom | collected 2010/2012 ...
AATTCAAATTTCTTTATCAAAATTTGGAGTTATACCCACTATTTGACAAAGAGCCTAAAAACCTCGCTCCTTGTGTCCAAAAAACGGGGTTCATATCACATTTACTCTTTAAAGATGATATTTCTTTTGTATTTCTCTATCAATATCTCTTTGTTTAATTGCTTCTCTCTTGTCATAATCATGACGTCCTTTAGCAAGACCAATCTCTACTTTAGCTCGTGATTTAACTAAATATACTTTTAAAGGTATTAAAGTATATCCTTCCATCTCTAACTTATCTCTTAATTTATATATTTCTTTCTTATGAAGTAATAACTTTCTTGTTCTAGTTTCTTCATGATTGAATCTATTTCCTTGTTCATAACTAGCAATATGGCTATTAAGTAAATATGCTTCACCATTCTTAATGATAACATAACTATCTCTAATATTCATCTTGCCATTTCTAATAGACTTAATTTCTGTACCTGTTAAAACTATTCCCGCTTCATAAGTACTAATAATATCATAATCATGTCTTGCTTTTCTATTAACTATTTCCATATAACCACCCTATTTGACTACTACAGTCTCATCATACTTTGTCACATAACCTGCATATTTATCATGAATACTTTGATAATTTTTTAATAAATCATCATTTAACTTACTAAAAGGTATAACTCTAAAGTCAGTATAATCATCATAATAAGTATACAATAATTCATTATAATCATTATTTATCTTAATGTCTACTTTATCTCCTTCAATTACCTTAGTAATTTTAACTGAAGACATTAATCCAATTCTATTAGATATATCTTTAACACTATGTGCAGATAAGAAATTACCTAGTGAATATATAACTAAAGTGTCTCCTATATGTTCAATAGGTCCAACTACATGAGAGTGTGTTCCAATAACAATATCCACTCCTAAAGAAGCTAAATACTCTGCAGCATCTTCTTGATAAGTAGTTTTATCAAAATTATATTCTTCTCCAAAATGCATAGCCACCATTAAGACATCTACTTTATCTCTTAATTTTTCTATATCACTTTTAACTACTTCTTTATAGTTTTCATAAGCACTTTTAGAACTTGTTGGCCAAATATTTACATAGTATTCTTTCCCATTAGGTACACTAATACCATTTGTGCCATAAGTATAATTTAATAAAGCATATTTAATATTATTCTTTTCTTTAATAATTACTTCATTTCTATCTTCTTCACTACAATAACTACCAACTGCTAATACATCACTATGTTCTTTCCAATACTTACAAGAGTTTTCTACTGCTTTACTACCTCTATCAAGGGTATGGTTAGTAGCTAAACTAACCATGTTAAAGCCCGCATCAATCATAGCATCCCCAACTTCATATGGTGAATTAAAAGCCGGATAAGACGATACTCCTATATCAGAACCTCCTAAAATTGTTTCTTGGTTATAATAAGCTAAATCATAATCTTTGGCAATATTTTTTATTTCTGTTATCATTGGTTTAAAATCATAACCATTTCCTTTAGCATTTTCTTCTGCTTCTTCATATATATAATCATGAATAAGCATATCTCCAACCATTAGTAATGATAGTTTATATTCTTTATTTTTAGTATTATTATTACTTTCTTTAACATTAATATCATCATGAACATTATTACTATTTAATGAACCACCATGATTAATAAAAACTATTCCCACTACTAATAAAATAATTATAAATACATAACTTAACTTCTTCATCTTATCTACCCCATTGGTACTACTTCAATATTACTATCCATACTTTGAACGACTTCTTTATACTTATTGTACACTCTTTCACTATCTGGTAAATATTCTCTAATATCCGGATTGCTAAAAGGTATTACTTTAAAATTACTATAACTTCTATTGTAATAAGTAAAGATTAAATCATTCTTAACATTATCAACAGTAATACTAACATCATCTCCAACTACTTTCTTATTAATAGTTAGACTACTCATAAGTCCTACTACACATTTATAATCAGGGCAACTATAATCCCCTGCTGATGCATTAATATCACTATATTGTGCTGATAAGAAATTACCAAGTGAATAAAATACTACTGTATCATTAATATATTCAACAGGTTCTATAACATGAGGATGTGTACCTATAATAATATCTACTCCTAAAGATTCTAAATACTTAGCAGCATCTTTTTGATAATTAGTTGGTGTATGCGTATATTCAACACCCCAATGCATTGCTACTATTAAGACATCTACTTTATCGCGAACTTTTTCAATATCATTTTTAACTACTTCTTTATAACTTTCATATTCCTCATCAGAACTAGTTGGCCATACATTAACATAATAGTCTTCATAAGTAGGAAGTCCATTTGTTCCATAAGTATAATTTAATAAAGCATATTTAATATTATTCTTTTCTTTAATAATTACTTCATTTCTATCTTCTTCACTACAATAACTACCAACTGCTAAAATATCACTATGTTCTTTCCAATACTTGCAAGAGTTTTCAACACCATTTCTTCCAGCATCCATTGTGTGATTAGTAGCAAGACTTACCATATTGAATCCAGCATCAATCATGGCATCTCCTACTTCATATGGTGAATTAAATCTCGGATAATGACTAGCGCCACCTCCAAGTATTGTTTCTTGATTATAGTATGCTAAATCATAATTACTAACATAATCTTTAATATAACTAACTATTGGTTTAAAATCATAACCATTATAATTAGCCAACTTCTGAGCATAGTTAAATACTGCTCCATGAATTAAATTATCTCCTACCATAACTAACGATAATGAATAATCTTCTTCTTTTGGTTTAGCATCAGGCTTATTATTAATAATATTATTATGTATCTCTTGATGATCAGCTAAATATTTTACAAAAAATCCTGCCCCTACTATAACTATAGCAAGGAAAAATATAACAATAAATGCTTTATTACCATTTGTATTACTTTTTCTTTTTCTCGCCATAATCTACATCCTTTACTATCTTAAAATCAACCATACTAGTTTCACGAGAAGCATTAATAACTTCGACGGTAACTACATCACCAAACATATATCTATTCTTACTGTTCTTGCCAACCATAATACCTAGTTCTTTATCATAAACATAATAATCCCCTTTTATATCTTCTACTTTAACTAAACCTTCAACAGTATTTTCTAGTTGAACAAATATACCAAATTCACAAACTCCACTAACAACACCTTTAAATACTTCACCAATATGTCCTTCCATATATTGTGCTTTCTTCATTTTTTCTACATCACGTTCACAATTTATTGAGTCTTGTTCTTTAATAGAAGAATGATCAGCAATAACTGGCAATAGTTTCTCCCATTTAGATATCGTTTTAGTAGAATACTTTCTTAAATAATCTTTAACTAATCTATGTAATGTTAAGTCTGGATATCTTCTAATTGGAGATGTAAAATGTGAGTATCTCTTACTGCCTAAACCAAAGTGTCCAATATTAACATTAGAGTATTTTGCCTTAGCCATTGTTTGAATAGCTAAACTACTTAAAATACTGCCTTCTTCTTTATCTTTAAACATGTCTAACATCTTTTGATAACTATAATTCTTTATCTTATTAACATCCATATTAAAACTATATCCCTTTAAAGATAAGAATCTAATAAATGTCTTTAACTTTTCAGGGTTAGGTTTATCATGAACACGATATATACCCGGTAAATCCATATCTTCAACAAAGCCAGCTACTGTTTCATTAGCCACTATCATGAAGTTTTCAATTAATTTCTCTCCAGTACGTTGACTACGTAAGACAATATCTATTGGTTCGCATTTTTCGTTAACTAAGATTTTAGCTTCCGGACTATCAAACTCTAAGTATCCTCGTCTAACCATCTTACTTCTAAGAATATCTGATAACTCTTTCATTAACTTTAAGTTGTCAGCAAAATCTTCATATCCTTCTGGAATAGTATTTTCTTCTAATATCTTGTTAACATTATTATATGTCATTTGTTTTTTTGAACATATAACACTTTCAAAAATACGATAATCTACTACTTCACCTTTATTATTAATTTTCATAACACAAGATAAAGCTAATCTATTAGTATTAGGATTTAATGAACATATACCATTAGATAATTGATGCGGAAGCATTGGAATAACTCTATCAATCAAGTAAACACTAGTACCTCTTTTAAAGGCATCTTTATCTATCTCTCCATCTTGTTTAACATAATAACTAACATCTGCTATATGAACACCTAATTCATATAAACCATTATCTAATTTTTTAAGTGATACTGCATCATCAATATCTTTAGTATCATCACCATCAATAGTAAATATAAGTTCGCGTCTTAAATCAATACGACCACTCAAGTCTCTTACTAATACTTCACTAGGTAAACTATTTACTTCTTTCATTTCTTCATCAGAATACTTAGGATCAAAACCATATTGATAAGCATATGACAAAATATCTACTCCAATATCATTCTTATGACCAATAATAGCTATAACCTCTCCTAAATAAGTATTATCTTTAAAAGGCATTACTACTACTTTATGGCCTGGTACAGCATTCATTGTATGACCATTAGGAATCTCTATTATCTTACCGTTTCTTTGATCAGATTTAACAAAGTTCTTACCATTCTCTGTATAAAACTCTCCAACAATATTTGACTCATCACGTTTTAATACCTTAATTACTTTACCCTCATTACTTCTCTTATCAATAACTTCTATTAAAACAATATCACTATCTCTAGCATCTAATAAGTTTTTAGCATTAATATATACATCATCATGACCTTCTCCAATAATAACAAAGCCATATCCTTTAGTATTTACTATAATCTTACCCTTTAAATAATGTGTATTAGTAATAAGTGTATATCTCTTTTTCTTTTCACTATAATATATCTCTCCATCACTACACATCTCATCTAAAATATCATTTAACTCTCTTAACTCTTCCGGTGTTTTTAACTTCAATAAATCATTTATCTCGATAATAGTTAAAGATAAATTCTTTTTACTATTTAAACATTCTAATATTTTATCTTTCATATCCATCCTCCATTATTAATAACATGAAAAATATTACTCTATTGTAGTAATTAAATTCTTCGTACTAGGTAAAGATAAATTATTATCCTCTGTACCAGATGCTCCAACATTTAACACTACTTCACTAGTACCATCATTATAAATATAAACCATTCTATTAATAGTTTCACTAGCACTAATTGTTCCACTAGTAGCAGCATTTTGGGTTGCTCTAACACTATCAAGACTACCATCAATTAATTCATACCAACAAGCATAATTTAATGTTTTAGAAGTTGAATTAGTAATATTTAATTCTATACTAACTCTTTCCCCTGGAAGAACACCAACAACATGTCCTTCATCCAAAGTAATTACTTTATCAATAGTATTGATAGTATTAATTTTAACAACATTATTAACTGAATAATTATAACTATAATAAGAATAAGTAGTATATATACCTACCCCTATTAAACCAACTATTAAAGTAACAACTAGTATTAAATATTTTAAAGGAATCTTTTTAATCTTTTTCATACCAAATGCTCCTATCTAACTACTATAATGATAGCATAAATCAAACTAATTGGCAATCAAAAAGAATCAATTTATTTAAATTGACTCTCCGAGTTTATTTTAACATATAGTTCAAAAATACGTTTTTACTTAGACTCTCTTGTAATACCATAACCATCTAATAACTCATTTTGTTTACCAAACATAACCTTTTCATCTTCTTCTTCCATATGATCATATCCAAGAAGATGTAAAATACCATGTGTTGCTAAGAAAAATACTTCTCTCTTAACTGAATGATTATATAACTCCGCTTGTTCTATAGCCTTCTCATAAGATATATAAATATCCCCTAAAAGTCTAAAATCTTCATAAACAACATCCATATTATCTTCAAGAGCAAAACTAATAACATCAGTCTCCCTATCTACATTACGATACTCACGATTTATTTCTCTTATCTCTTTATTATCAATAAATATTATATTAAATATTGCATTCTCTATATCTAATTCCTTAACTACATACTTAATATAATCTTCTAACTCACTAGTATTAATATCATTATTAGTATTATTAAATATCTCAAACATATATATCTCCTATCTAAACCATCCAATAACATCAATATTGAATGAATATATAAGTATTATACACAATATTAAGATAAAAATAAAGTTAATAAACGAATCTCTCTTCATAAATTTAGGAAGCCTGCTCTCTATTGCCGACAAAGCAACATAAATTAAAAACCCACAAAAACCACCAATAACATTTAAAATAACATCATCTATATCAAATACTCTACCTATCTTTAATTGTACTAACTCAATAGTTAAACTAACTATTAAAGTTAGTACAAGAGGATAACCAACCTTATTAGCCTTTAAATAATAAGAAACAAAAAACCCAAAAGGTAAAAACATAAGTATATTACCAACTACATTCTTAACAAACTTAGGACTACCAAAACTATACCTAAACATCTCTTTAAAAGGCACTAAATTAACCCCACCATAATTAACATCCTGATAAGTAACAACATAATATAAACATAATATATATATCATAAATATTAATGCTAATAATTCCCTATGAAACACAAACTTCTTATTATATTTTATTAAATAAGCTATTCTAAAAGAAGACACTATAACAGTAATAAGCACTATCATAGGCCATATATTCATAACATTATCTAAAAGTAATACTTTAAACATAATTTACCACCACCAACTCTAGATAATTCATAATTTTTAACCAAACCCCAACCGGCTCCTATTCAGTCGCCGGAATTTTTTTAAGATAATCTCATTACCAAGTCTTTGTTAAGAATTACCTTTGCCTCAAGATTATCTTTATTATTGGCCTTGAAAGGGTTTTCAAGGCCATTCATTCAAGCATTATGCAGGGGATAGAACTAATTTTCTTCCAAGTTCTATCCAATCACAAACGGATCTGCTGAAGTCCCTGATCCTCCTGTCATCCCTATCCCCGGTTGAAGTGAAACGGACGGACGCACCCCAAAAGAGCTAACGACGATGGTGCCGCCCAAGAACCCATCGGAGTCCAAGGCGAACTCGACAGCAATGCCACCATGGAAGACAAACGGAGACAGAGCCCAATAATATTTACCTGTATATAAGTAAAATGAACTATTTGATGTGCTATATTTTCCACCAGCGTATGCCATCTCATCTGCAGTTATTAATCCAACTGGATATGTTAATGCTCCATTACCATTACTTGCATTTACTGTAAACTTATCATTATCTTGAGCACATTTTAATGTTGGTGTTGGATTTGATACTTTATATCCTACTCTAGATGCTGGACCATATAATGTTTTATTTGTTCCATATCCTAATGTTGTATAACTACTATAATATCCACCATTTGAATTTGCTAAGTCTGTTACTATACTTCTATCATTACACCATATTGTATCTTCTAATTGTGATGTATAACTTGTCATGTTATCATGATACCATGTATCTATTACTCCTTTTATTGTTGAATCATTTGTATTGGCATGGGTACTCGCATATGTACTTGATCCAGTAGTTCCATACATATATCCTACATATGCATTATCATTTTTACTAGTATTAAATGCTGAACTTCCTATTGTAGAATTATTACCGGTATTATTACACTGTCCATTTGATGGTACTCCATCATAGATAAGTTTTACTCCACCTGTCTCAGTAGTTCTTACTATTCTCCAACAGAAATTGGCAAATATAACACGATTATCTACATTACCTCGATAATAATATACTGGATTGCCCGAGTCAGTATTTGTTGTTGTATATATACCATTAGTACTATCTTGTACTGATGTTTTACTAAAATCTATAGTAGTTGTTGTATCAGCATTATTTTTTATATAATCATATAAAGGAATAGTTTTTACTGCTTCAGTCGTTAAATTAGGATTATTACTAGAAGTACCTTTTAGTTTAACAGATATACTACCTGATAAATTTTGAGTTTCTGATTCATCTAACCAGATATATAAATAATAAGTTTTAGTATAACTATTACTTGTTTGAGTTATATTATCATAATCATTCTTTACTATCCATATATCACTACCTACTGTGGCATTACTAAAATTACCATTAGCAATTAAACCACTAGTACAACTATCAGAAGATGTTGTTAAAGCATATTTCATAGTAGTTCTTTTAAAGTCAGCAGATAATGTGGTTACATTAAGTCCTATACTAAATGATACTTTACCACCGGATGTATTAACTGCACTGGCTTTAATAGTTTTCTTAATTGCATATTCACTAGTACACTTTGATGGCATAAATGAGGCATTTTCATTTCCTCCACCATCAATAGTCATTGTTAAATTACCTGATTTAATTTGTGTTATATTAGTGGCATTCACACTAACTGTTAAATATGCAAATGTCCCTCCAATACCTAAAATAATCAATGATATAATAAATAATGTTATATATAGTTTCTTATTCTTCATAAAAAGTACACCCTTTCTTCAACAAAAAAACTACGATAAAAAGAGTCTAACTTCTTAAACTCTCTATATCGTAGTTATCTTTCTTTTTATTTAACAAACAAATGTTACTATTTGCCCCCCCCCCCAAGTAAACTTAGAGTTAACATATTGTTATAACTTTTTATCATATTTTTTAACTCCTTTCTCACAAACATATGTTTTATATTTGCTATTTGCTTAAGGTAAATACCTCGTTTGTTTATTTTCTTACCTTAAATTAATTCTACCACAAATAATTACTGTATGCAACCACAATTTCAAAAAAAGCGAGATAACCCGCTTATTTTTTATCAGTTGAACCAAATCCTCCAACACGTACTCCTGTTGCCTTATCATCATCAGTCATTAAATATTTCATAAATATTACTTGGCCAATAATATCTCCTTTTTTAACTTCTAAATCATGATCTAAGAAATTAAAGTATTGGAAATAAAAGTGTCCATCATTATCAATATTATTATAGTAATCAGAATCAACTATTCCTATACTATTTGCCATCACAAAGCCTTTTTTAGGACCACTACTACGATTAGCTAGCATATACCATTCATCATCCATGCAATATGCTTTTAATCCTGTTGGAATTAATGTTGGCTTCATTCCCGGTTTATATGCAGGAATAATAATATCTTCAGCTGCTTCAACATCATATGCTGCTGAATGAGCCGTCTTTCTAACCGGAAGATGAATATCTTTATCTTCCCAACCTTTTGCTATTTCAAAACCTCTACACTTCATTATTTACTCCTCTTCTTCTCTCAATACTATCTTTTTATTTTTTAATGATTTTTGAACATCAATAACTCTTTGATTAGATGAACCTTTCCATTTTAAAGTAGGATCATGTAAACTATCATCATATTGACCATCTACTAAGACATCTATATAATTAAATATTTCTTTGTTTCTTTCCATAATATCATCATATAGAAATCCACTCCAAACCCACACACTTTTATTTGGATATTTCTCTTTAAAAGCCTTTACTAGTCTCATAGTACCATCAATATTCACTGGATGCATAGGCTCTCCTCCTAACACTGATAACCCTTTAATATGATCAGGCTCTGCTAAAGACAATACTTTATCAATTGTCTCATCAGTAAACTCAGTTCCCCCTTTAAAATCATGTGTTTCCGGATTAAAACAATTCTTACATTTAAAAGTACATCCTTGCATAAATATTGATACTCTAACACCTGGGCCATCAGATATATCCATCTTTCTAATCTTATTATATCTCATTACTATTCACAGTCCTTATTATCAATATGTAATACTCTTTCTTTTATTTCTTGTGTTCTTCCCTTATTCCAGAAGTTAGAACCTATATAACCACAAGTACGTCTAGCTACATTTAATTTGTCATGATCACGATTACCACAATTTGGACAATACCATTCTAGATTATCATCTATTAATATTTCTCCATCATAACCACATGCTTGACAATAATCACTCTTTGTATTAAGTTCAGCATACATAATATTATCATAAATAAACTTAATAACTTCTAATACAGCATCAATATTATTAGTTAAGTTAGGAGTTTCTACATATGATATCGCCCCACCTGGACTTAATCTTTGAAATTCACTCTCTAATTTTAACTTAGTAAAAGCATCTATTTCTTCAAATACTGGTACATGATATGAATTAGTAATATAATCTCTATCTGTTATACCTTTAATTCTACCAAATCTTTCTCTTAAACATTTAGCAAACTTATATGTTGTTGATTCAATTGGTGTTCCATAAACACTATAATCAATATTTTCTGCTTCTTTCCATTCCTTACATTTATCATTCATTTTCTGCATAACTTGTATACCAAAGTCATGACCAACACCACCATCAGTATGACTATTACCTGTCATATATTTAACACATTCATATAACCCAGCATAACCAAGTGATATAGTTGAATAACCATTATGTAATAAATCATGAATACTTTCACCTTTACCAAGTCTAGCTAAAGCTCCATGTTGCCATAAAATAGGTGCTACATCAGAAGTTGCCTTAGATAATCTTTTATGTCTAATTTGTAAAGCTCTATGACATAATTCTAGTCTCTCTTCAAATATCTCCCAAAACTTATCCATATCTTTATCACTAGATAAAGCTACATCAACTAAGTTAATAGTAACAACACCTTGATTAAATCTACCATAGTATTTAGGCTTACCATTCTCATCAACATAAGGAGTTAAGAAACTACGACATCCCATACATGGATAACAATTACCATTACCATTCTTATCTATCTTTAATTCTTTCATTATCTTCTCAGAGATATAATCTGGTACCATTCTCTTAGCAGTACATTTAGCTGCTAGCTCAGTTAAATAATAATACTTACTGTCTTTATGAATATTATCTTCTTCTAGAACATATAAAAGTTTAGGAAATGCTGGAGTAATATAAACTCCTTTTTCATTCTTCATACCTTCAATTCTTTGTTTTAGAACTTCTTCAATAATCATTGCTAATTCTTCTTTATATTCTTCTGTCTCTCCAAGATACATACATACACTTAAGAAAGGTGCTTGTCCATTAGTAGTAGTCATTGAATTAATTTGATATTGAAATGTTTGAACACCATCTACTATTTCTTTTTGTAAATCTTCTTTAGCAAATTTCTCTATATTTGCCTTTGATAATTTTCTTTTTGAATATTTTTCAATATATCTATTATAACTATCTCTAACAAAAGGCGCTAAATGTGTAAGCGTAATTGTTGCTCCACCATACTGACTAGATGAAACTGCCGTAATTAACTGTGTAGCAATTGTCATAGCTGTTAAAAATCTATGTGGTTTTTCAATCATTACCCCATTAATAGTTGTCCCATTTTGTAGCATATCTTCTAGATTTATTAAATCACAATTATGTAATGCATTCTGTGCAAAGTAATCAGCATCATGAAAATGAATTATACCTTCATCATGTGCTCTAACAATATCTTCTGGTAATAAGAAACGTCTTGTTATATCTGTTGAAGTAATACCTGCTAAATAATCTCTTTGAGTAGTAACTACTTTTGAATTTTTATTAGAATTCTCTGTATTCCAATATTCGCTTTCTCCATCAATTAATTCTTTAATAGCTAAATCAGTTGTATTACTTCTACGAACTAGCTCTCTAGTATAACGATATGTTATATACTTCTTAGCAAGTTCATATTTACCAATTGCCATAAGTTTCATTTCAATTATATCTTGAATATCTTCTACTAAGATTCTTTTCTTACCTAATTTCTCGATATATTTTATAATATTTTTTATTTGAACACTAGATGCTTGTTCTTCTTCCTCAACCTCCAAGTTTGCCTTTTCAATAGCGGCTTCAATTTTTTCTGGACAATAATCTACCATATGTCCATCTCTTTTAATGACTTTCATTTTACTCCTCCTACCTATCATATGATGACTAAATTATACTACAATATATTTTTTACACTATGTTGCACTTGCAACAATTCAATAAATTTGTTATTATTTTTATGAGAGGTGTAAAATGAACGAATTATTTGATAATATTAAAGAAGGTAATCGCACTAAACTCCTTCAATTTTTGGAAGCAAATACCTTATTTTTCAAGAAGAATAGCAAAGATCTAGCCTTAATATTTGGTGAAAATAGAATCTGTATTGTTAAATCTGGTCATATCCAAGTTATTAAAAATGACTATAACGGTAACACCACAATCATTGAAGATTTACAAGAAAATTCTATTTTTGGTACTATTACCCAAGGCTATTATAATACTGAATATAGCCTAACTTGCAAAGAAGACTCTTATGTGATTGTCTTTGACTTTGAAAGTATCTTACAATATGATGAATTAAAAACATTCTATAACCAATTCTTAAAAAACCTAATCAAAATATTATCTAATAAAATAATTGAAAATAATAATCGTATTGAAATATTAACTAATAAAACTATTAGAGATAAAATATTAACTTACTTACAACTGCTCGCTAAAAAAAGTAAATCATCCACTATCACTATCCCCTTCAGTTATAGTATTATGGCTGATTATCTGGCTATCAATAGAAGTGCTATGACAAGAGAATTAAAAAACTTAAAGGATGAAGGTTTAATTGAAACTAAAGGAAGAAGAATTAAATTATTATTTGACCGAACCTAAAAAAGTACCACACAACGTAGTACTTTTTAATTATCTCATTGGTAGTCTGTACGGGGTTTGAACCCGTGAATACGAGCTTGAGAGGCGCGCGTGTTAAACCACTTCACCAACAGACCATAATAATATCTTTTCACAAGATATTATTATTTTAACACTAAAAATTATGTTTGACAATATGTTTAATTAAATTAAATCAAAAAAGCATTTTTTATAACATACCTATTAAGAATTAGAATCTGGTTTTAATGTTAATTTTAAAGGTTTAGTGTCATCTACTACTCTATTAATATAAAACCTTTTATTTGTTCTAACTTCATTAAATAATTTTAAAACAAATGGTGTCTTATCTTTACTTCTTTCAACAGATTTTACAAATGTATCTCCCATTTCATAATTACCCTGTGAATAATATTTTTTAGCAAATATTAACTTAATAACATCAATTTGTTCAATTGGTACTCCAAATTCACTACACACCGTTTCAATATCTAAATCATTCTCAAAAATATAAGCAGTTATTTGATCAAGATTTTTTATACCATAATTTTCTTGTAAATCATCTTTAAAATCACTCATACTCATTTTAAAATATGGCTTTTTATCCGCTTTACTTATTTTATTCTTTAACACATTAACAAAATCAGTATAATCTAAATTACCACCTTGTGCCACACTAACATATGTTGCCACTGTTAGATATGTAATAGCTTCATCAATATTACCAAGTTTTAAATAAGACATTCCAATTCTAGAATAAGCAATTGCACTAGGACTATTCGTTTGTAATATTTGTAAATTAGTCTCAATACATTTTTTATAATTTCCATTTCTATAATATAATTTACTATCTTCAATTAATTTTTTAATATCTACACATTCGTTAGATATTTTTCTATATCTTAAAACTAATTGTTTATTAGGCTCAGCCCCTATACTAAAAGAAGTCATATCAGGATATTTATTAACTATATTATAAATCACTCTTCTTCTTTCTTCATTCATTGGCTTTAAAATAATTATTCCATGATTTTCTACTAATAATTTATGATTTCTTTCTATAAACTCTATTGTACTATCTCTTTTTGGTAAAGTATTCTCTTGTCCTATTGTTTCCGTAGACATAACCTCCTTTAGTTCAGTTTCCATAGATACCTCATCTGTTGAAGAATCTATCATATCAGTTTTATCATCTTGTTTTCCTTCTGCATTTTTCAAAGCCTGCAACAAATCATTTATCGGAATCTTTGTATCTACTAAATCCTGTAACCTTTCTATTATACTCAAATATATTTTAGCCTCATCAAGTTTATTCTGAGCTAAAGTTATATAAAATTGTTGAATATACTTCGTAATATCAAAATTATATGTATCTTTGCTTATATCTATTAAACTAAGTATTGGTTTAGTAAAAGCCATATCTTTTTCTATTAAACTTATTTTAATCAAAGATGTTATTAAAAACTCATACTTCTCTTTATTAATAGAACTTAAATATACTGATAATCTACTAAACATATTATCTAAATCATTATTAACTAAATATCCAATTATATTCTCTAAAGACGTATCTTCTTCTTTTCTAGACATTTCTTCTTTAGATACTTCTTCTTTAGTATCTACTATTTCAATTTGTTCCTCATTCAATGTCATCTTACTTGTCAAATCACATATATCCATCAATAACAAATACACCATATTATCTTCATCATTTATATTATACTTGTAATCATAACCTTTACATATACTAAGTGCTAAATCATAATCATGTGCTTCAATAGCCTCATTAATACATTCTGACATACATATAGTCTTCTCAGGTACTTTATTAGTATATTGAATCTCAATTATTTGTTCTGTTATTCTTAAAATATATTTATCATTTGCATTTAAATTCTGTTTTTCTTTTTTATTTTCTAAAAACTCAACAATTTCTTTATATCTTTTATTCTTTATTAGTTCCATTAAAGTATCTTTATTCTTTCTTTCTACATCGATAGCCTGACGCAATAAAGTTTTAGTAATTAATAATTGAGTTGAATATACATCACCTCTATTACTCAATTGATTTAATAAATATATTGCATAAGAAAGTTTACCTTGCATAGCACTAATTCTAATCTTATTCTGCATAGAAGCATCTTGATAACGAGAATCATGAATACTAACTTTAATATCATCAATTGTTAATCTTTTTACATACTCTTTATATTTATCTGGTACCTCAGTAATTACATTTAATAGGTATAAATAAAAGTTATTATCCATCTTACTATAAGGATTACTTGTAGCAAATAAAGTCTCAAAATATTCAAAAGCCTCATCATACTTCATATCACGAATACTTTGTACAAACAATTTAAAACAAACAGTATAATTTCTCGGATACATCTTATAACTTTTTCTAAAACAATCATATGCTTTATCAAAATCTTTTTCAGCTAATAATCTTTTACCTTCTTTATATAATTCCTCTGCCTTTTCAGCAAGTACTTTTTGTTCTTTAATTAATTCTTCTTCCATGATTTTCTCCTTATTACTTTACAAATACATATTCACTTAATGTATTGTTTTATATTCTAACACATTTTAATATTTAGGTAAATATATTATCAAAAAAGTCTCATACCAATATATGAGACCCTAATTAAATATTCATAAATCTATTTAATCTATTCTTTATTTCATCTATTCCTAATACTGCCATTATTTCATATAAATCAGGTGTTTGCAAACGTCCTGTCAAAGCTACCCTTAACATTTCACAAAAAGTACCTAAATGTCCTTTATAACTAGTAGGATCTAAATTATATTCTTTACTACTTTTAGCATATCCAACTGAATAAGCATAATCACTAAGTTTATCATACCATTCATCATGACTATCATTAATATCATATATATTATTAATATAATTAATTAAAACTTCTCTATCATACTTAGAATAATCCATATCCCTATCATACATAAACAAATCATTAAACATATATGATGTTTCTTTACGTACATCTGAATATGAAGCAATATCTTTTCGTGGTTTAGCCTTATTTCTTTCAATATTAAATACCTTTATAGCATATTCTCTATTATTAAGTAAAATATCATAAAATTCTTTATCATAACTCTTAGTATACTCTAATACTTCATCATATAAAGATTCTGCTGTCTTTCTAGAGAAATATAATTTACAGATACTCTTTAATTTCTCTAAATCAAATAAAGTACCACCACTCTTCATCTTAGAAAACTCAAACTTATAATCTTCTACTCTACTATCTTTATTCTGCATATACCAAGGTTCAAAATTAGCATTAATTAATGTTGCAAAATAAATACTTAATGCTTCACTTGGAATACCTAATTCCTCATAATATTTCATCGCACATTCTTTATCATATCTTTTACTTAATTTTCTAACACTATTACCATCTTTTTTAGTAAGCGGTGATAAATGTCCATATTTAGGTGTCTTAAAGTTTAATACTTTAAATAACTCTAAATGAACCGGTACTGACGATAACCATTCTTCTCCTCTTATAACATGTGTTGTTCCCATTAAATAATCATCAATAACATGAGCAAAATGATATGTAGGAAGTCCATCAGACTTAATTAATACAATATCCATATCATTTTCTGGAAACTCAATATTACCCTTAATTAAATCATGATATGCTATTCTCTTTGATTCATCTCCAGTAGATCTAAGCCTAATAATATATGGCATACCATCATCTATTCTCTTTTTAACTTCATCATAACTTAAATCTCTATCTTTAGCATATTTTCCATATATACCTATTCTCTCTTTATTAGCACTTTGTTTCTCTCTAATTTCTTTTATTTCATCTTCACTCATAAAGCAAGGATAAGCAAGCCCTTTACTAATTAAATCTTTAGCAAATGTTTGATATATCTCTCTTCTTTCTGACTGAATGTATGGGCCATATATTCCTCCTATATCTGGGCCCTCATCAAAATTAATATTAAACTTTTTTAAGTCATTTAACATTAAATTAATACCATTATCTATCTTTCTTTTCTGATCAGTATCTTCAATACGTAAAAAATATACCCCATTAGTTTCTTTAGCAAATTGATTACAAATAAATGCTGTATATAAACTACCGATATGAATAAACCCTGTTGGACTAGGAGCAAATCTTGTAACTATTGCTTTATCAGAAACATCTCTTCTAGGATACATTTCTAAATAATAATTAATATCTTTTGTAATATTAGGAAATAATAATTCACTTAATTCTTTTTTCATTCTATAACACCTCAAAGTGAATAAATTATACCATTGATAGTTATAAAAATCAATTATTATTTCCTACATCATAACAAAACTCCGAAAATTATTCTTCGGAGTTATCTATATTTTCTTGACTAGTCTCTTCAATATAATCAGTAATATCTTCATGTACCTTAAAAAATAAATTCAAAGTAATTTTAGATTCATTAGTATCTTTTGCTACTATCTTAACGTCTTCAATACTAATTATTCTATTATTACCGGCTTGTAATTTATTTTTAGCAACTTCAATTGCTTTACTTATTGCTTCTTCTTCAGTTAATATATCGTCAATTATTTTTAATTCATATTGTTTATCAATAGACACATAAAAAGGAAGAAAATTATGTTTTAATAAAATTTTACTTTTAGTACTAAGCTCTTTATATTTACTATAATTAAATAAAGAATATTTTTTATTAATAAAATTAATGGATAACACTTTATTATTTCTTCCTGTTAGTCTTTCTTCTTTATAAACGTATGGATAATCAATATTTACTTTATACCATACTTCCCCAACTACTTTACCTGTTGCTTTTACAAGTGTTGTTGTCCCATTAGTATTATTAATAACACCAGAAATTACTTTATCACCTTTTCTAACATACGCCCCAATACTTGATACTTTCTCACCTTTTAAGGCTTTAATATCCACTATTGTAGCATTCTTGCTAGAAATAATACTCTGATATTGATACCCATCTTCAGTCTTATCTATTAATCTTTCTTGAACCTTAACAATATATTTAACCCCACTTGTTATAATCTCTATCCATTCTAAACTATCTTTATTATTATCTAATATTTTATTTTTAATTTCTTCTAATTGTTGATAATTCTTCTTCCAAGTATATTTTTTTACTCCATATGTTTCTAAATTATCAAGTACTAACTTTCTAACACTACTTTTAGAATGCACAACCTCAACCTTAAAAATAACATTAGATAAAGTACATAAGAAAGCTAAACTAATTATTAATGAAATAATAACAATAATATTTTTCTTTATTATTGATTTTAATTTCAATAATCCATAACTATCTATTAAGGTAACTTTATATATTGATGCCATATCTTTAATCTTTAAATAATCACTATATCTAATAATTAAATTAACTTCTTTATAATTTATTGGAATTAGTTTAATAATAGAAATATTTTTCTTTATAACTCTTTTTATATAGTTATTTATATTAATACCTGTAATTTTTACTTTAACTAGTTTTAATTCTTTTTTTCTCATTATATCACCTATAATTCGATACTATAGATTTTCCCTGTTATTAATATTTCATCAGATAACATTTTTGTAATAACTAAATTAGAACCATTAACTGTTGTTATTCCATCTTTAGATTCTACTTTAATAACATTATCTGTAAACTCAATAATTTTTTTATAATTTACTATATTAACTGAATTATCTACTATTATTACCTTGTATTTATATTCACTTATATAGTTATCTATTCTATCAAATAATTTCATATATATCCCTACCTAATTATATGAAACTAATGGTGATTAATGATTATTTTAAGCAGCATTTGAATAAGTCATATTATTCTTCATCTTCTTTAATATCTTTTTCTCACTTCTTGATACGTATACTTGATTAACTCCTAACTCACTACTAATCTCTGCTTGTGTCTTATCCTCAAAGTATCTACCATATATTATCTGTCTCTCAAAATCAGATAATTTTCTAATCTCTTCTTTAAGCATAATATCATCAACACTACAACTATCTTTAGAATCTTTTATTGTATCTAAAACAGTCAAAGTTTTACCATCTTCTTTAATTATTCGATCTAGACTATCTATACTTTGGTTATAGAATATGACATTACTAATCACACTTTCATCTATCTCTAAAAATAAAGCTAACTCTCTAATTGATGGTTCTTTCATTAATCTTTGTGATAATATTAATCTAGCATTCTCAATTTTTTTATTTAAACTAATTACCTCTTTATTAACCTTAACTATTCTATTAGTACATACATAATTCAAAACTTCTCCTAACATACATTTATAAGCGTAAGTAGTAAACTTTATACCTAAATTAGGATTATAATTAACAGCATACTTACACAAGCCATATAAAGCTACCTGATATAAATCATCCATATCATACAAGCCTTTATATTTCCCTATAATTGAATAAATTAATTTTTGATTATCTTTTATAAATTCAGTTAATGAAGCATTAGTTATCATCATCTATCCTTTCATATTACTTTAAACAAATCTAATTCATTAACAACATATGGAATCTCATTATTTAATAAATGCTTACTTATATTTTCTTTTTTATCACATATAACTAACCTACCTGAATTATTACTAATTAAATTATAAAAATTACTAATATAATTAATTCCATAAATATCAATACTTGTTAGTCCATCAATATTAAGTGCTATATAATTACACCCAATACTATCAATAGTATCTACTAATATTCTCTTATTTTTTAAATAAGTTTCTTTAGTTAAACACCCTTTTAATCGAACAAACAATATTCCTTTACGAAATTCAAAATCTACTTTAAACATAATTTCTTCCTTTCTATAAAAAACTACCATATTTTTAATTTATTATACACAATTTCGACAAAACTTCTTAATTAATTCGTTCGACAATTTTTGCAACTAATACTAATTAAGCCTATTCCTATAATAGTTAAAGATATAATTATCGATGCCACTATTAAATATTTATTAGTATTACTATCTTTAACCAAATTATTAACCATACTAGTATTACTAATACTACTAGTATCTCTACTAAAAGTTTTTCTATTATTAGTTATATTCGTAGTATTATTTTCTATTACTTTTACTTCATTATTAGCAACTTCATCACTAGTATTATATATCTTATAATCACTATAATCAGGTAAATAACCATCTATATTAGTATAATAATTATCATCATAATACTTTCTATTAACATTATAATAATAAATTAATTTATTACGATATCGATAATATGTCTTAGCATTCTCTATAACATAAAGTTTTCCTTTTAATTCCGCATCACTACCTTCATACACCTTATCTTCGCACCTTAAAATATCCCAATTATTATTTGGCACATATTTACTTTCCTGATTACTAGCCATGTATTTTATAACATTCTCATCACTATTATCATTAAACCCTATAGCATATCTTATCTCATAATTAATAACTTTATCAGTAGGTTTAGTAATTATTTCAACACTTATATCTTCATAGTTATACTTATTCCCTAAACCAAGTGATAAATATCCATAAACATCAAAATTACCACTTACCCCATTCCAATCTACAAAAAAATAATTAGTAGTAATATATTCTAATAAAGTATCTTTATAATAAATATTAACTTTTTCAATATATATTGAATCTGAAAAACTACCCAAATTAACATAATTAATCTTCAGTGGTTTCTTATAATTATATATAGTCTTTAGTTCGTATTCTCTAGTATTATCATTTAAATCTATATCATTATCTAATAATTTAAAATCACTAATATAATCACTATAAATATACTTATTATTATCTTTATATTGATATTTATCAGAAGTATCCTCTAGTAAATACTCTCCCTCTACTTCTTCTTTATACCACCTATATCTTATCTCATACTTATCTTCTGCCAAACATATATTACTCCCCATTAATAGTAATAAAATAAATAATATTATCTTTTTTAGTGTCATCATCTTCTACTTCCTTTCTTACCCCTTCAATTATAATATTCCAAGTAAATGAAGCATTTTACTTCTTTTTTTCCAAACTTTTTTAAAAAATTAAAAATTTCTTAAAAAGAAAGAACACAAACACTTGTGCTCTTGTCTATCATTTACTAGTAATGACACTATATATTATTTATCTTCTTCTATTTTTATTCTTATTTTTTAACTTAATTATTAATGCTATTAATAAAGCAATAACTGTTATTACTATCACTAAAGTAGCAATATATAAATAATTTTTATAGTTATCTGCTTTAGATTGATATACTTTTTCAACATCATTATTATATCTCTGAACCGTACCCTCTACAGCATCATATTGATATAAAGACTCTTTCCCTGTCTCTACATTAATCGCATAAAATAAGAAAAAGTCTTTTGTACTCTCATCAGCCGCATAAGTACTTTTAATTATTCCATTATTAGCTAATTTATAAGCTCTAATTTCATCATCATTATAAGTGAATGTTGTCATTTTATAATTCTTATCTTTATAGTTTTTATTAGTTAAATATAAAGTTATACCACCCATAGTATATTCTTTATATAAACTATATTTATTATTGTCATAAATATAATAATTAACTACCCCATTACTATCTTTTAACATTACTAAAGTATAACCAGTTATTTTAGAATGATATGCTAAAACATCTTGATCATTAATCTTTACTGTTGTCTCTTCATAAGTAGCATTAACTCTTTCTATCTCTCCACTTTTTCTAACAACAGTATATGTATTGCCATCTACTTCGACATTAATTGGATCTAGTTCTTTAACGATAATATTTAATTTATATGTTCTAGTATTACCATTCTCTGCTGTTACTACTAATTCAGTATTATTATTACCTTCATTTACTTGAACTTCACCACTACCCTTAACACTAGCCTTAGAATTCTCTGTTTTAGCATTAATAACCACTTTTTCTGTCCCATTAGGTACTTCAACAGTATATTCTAATGTTTCCTTATCAAAAGCCTGATTTAATTCATATCCTTCTACCCCTAAAGATATTAAATAATTATTAGCTGAATATACTTTAGGAGGTATTACCGGAGGATTATTTACCGTAATTTTAACATAATCATTAGTTAAATTTACCCAACTACCAGAAGCCATCTCTGTTAATCTAACACCACTAGTTGTACAATTAATAGTACCTGCTGTTGTTGCTTTAACTGTATATGTATAAGTCTTAGTATAAACACTATTTGAACTATCATCAAATCTTAAATCTATACCACCACTTACTCCAGCACCACTACAAGATAAACTCCCCTCAATACTAACAATTGGACTAGAAGCCGAAATAGTCGTTGTTATAACTGCACTATTCCCTTTCGTTATAGTACTACTACCTGTTCTTACTGATAAACTAGCAGCATCTACCTTATTAGTATAAATAAATATACATAATATCCCTAAAAATATCTTACTTATCTTTTTCATAATTCCTCCTTACTGCTCTATCTTAGCATACCCATAATAATCTCTTAAAATAGCTAAATAATCTAACTTATCAATAACACCATCTCTATTAACATCAGCTGCACTACTATATACGCCATCTAATTTAGCATAATTATAATAATGTCTTAATACTGCTAAATAATCTAACTTATCGATAATACCATCCCCATTAATATCACCATAGATAATTACTTGATAAGTCTTCTTCTCTTTACTATTACTAACTTCTATTACATCACCGGTTGTAAAATTAGTATTACTCTTTACTTCATTATTACTATTCTTAATAGTTATACTAGTAGTAGCACTAATCTTCTTAATATTATCTATTAAACTATTAACATTAGTATTAGGACTTATACCATATATATATTTATCATTATATTTAATACCACTATTATTTAATACTTCACTAAGTGGTATCTCTACTATCTCTTCATTATTCTTCTTAGTAATATTTAAAGTATAAGTTCTACTTCTACCACTCTCTGACATAACAACAATATTTACTTTATTATTTTCATTCTTAAGTTCAATATTACCAATACCAGATACTTTAGCCTTACTATTTATTGGATTAGCCTTAATATTTATCTTACTATTAAATACTTCAATATTATATTCTTGAGTTGTATAATCAAACTCATCAATTACTTTATCATCAATACTAATACTACTTAAATAGTTATTAGGATTCCCTACTTTAGGAGAACTAACAGCATAATTAGGCATATTATTATATACCGGAATAACAAAGTTAATACTAGTATCTAAATAGTCTTTCATATTATTTACATAAGTATTATAAGTAATACTTGTCTCCTGCATAGGAGCTGCTAGATTCTGCATATATTGATGAGTATAATGACCATCCGCAGTTGATACATCAAACTTCTGATAATAAACAGTATCTTGGTTAACACTAATATAACCATTATATATAAACTTAGCACCCCCTAATATGCCATTATAAGGAGTATTCCACCCATTCTCCATCGCATATACCATACCATTTAATATCTTATTCTCACCATATACTTTTATATTAAAAAAATTATAAAACTTCGAATATTCTGTACCATTATAAGTGAATACTCCTCCTAAACGAGGATCTGTTATATCAATACCACTAATCTCTTGTTTAATACGACTAGCCACATGCACTGAACTAATACCAACTTCTTTAGTAGCAGTTATCACATCAGCATAAACATTACTTTCTAAATCTTTATATACTTCTGTCCAAAAACTCTGCCCACTTAAAACCATCGCAATCGTATCAGCAGTATGGGTATCATTAAAGTTAAGTGATTCAAAAGCAAATATATATTTCTCATTAAGATAATTACGAGGATCTAAATAATAAGCAATCGCTTCACTTGAAGCATTGTACCAACCTCTCTCTGTCGCATATTGATAAAAAGTATCATTAATAATACTATAACTATTAATATCCATCGAAAAATAATTATTACTAAATGCTGACCCCTCTAGTAAACTACGTCCATAAAAGCTCTCATTACTAACAACCGTATCAAAATCTAAATTAATCTTCTCTCCATAAAATTGCCAATTAGGATGTCTAGCATGAATCTCCGCTAAATAAGTAAGATAACTATCTGGAAAATTTCTTTCTCTTAATAATTTATAATAGTCTTCTAGTTTTTCTTTCTCTTGATAATATTTAGTAGCGGTTTCTGATAACTTTGTTGTATTAATTAAACTGCCACATATATATCCACTAGTACCCGTTGATGTTAAAATATCATAATAATAACTACAAGTCCCATGAGCTTCTTCCTTAATACCTTTTATATTAATTACATCCCCACAACTAACTTTATTACCATTATTATTACCACCAGGACTATTTAATAAGTTTATACTACTAGTATTACCATAACAAGCAACTGTTCCATCACCTGCTACTTTATCATTATAGTTTGATCTAATATATATATTATCACTACCCGTAAGTTTTAAATTATCTGGAATTAGTGTTATATAAGTACCACAAGCATACCCTGTCGTTCCATTATGTTTTATCTGATACCACTTACCACAATAAGCATTTGAACCACTATTAGTGTTTAATATTTCTACCTTGGTACCATAAGTTAACCCTCTAATAATACTATTCCCATTAGAAGCATCCGTATTAAATCTAAAATATAATACATCAGCATCTATTACTCCACTCTTAGCAAATACTTTATTACTAAAGCAAACAAAAAATAAGATAAACATAACAAAATATTTTTTATACTTCATAGGATATCTTCCTTTCTACCATTCTCTTTAATTATAGCATATTTTCGACATATTTTACTATATTTATATTTTATTTTACATTATTTTATTATATGTGGTAAAATATTATGTGGTGAATTATATGTTTAAATATACATTAGATAACAAAAGATATCATACTCTAAACTATTATTATCGTACTAAATTTAATTCTAAAGTATTTAAAGTTAGTCTAAATGCCGGCTTTACTTGTCCTAATATTGATGGTACTAAAGGTTATGGTGGTTGCATTTATTGCTCTAAAACCGGTTCTGGAGAATTTGGTGGTGACGTTAAAGATGACCTAATCACACAATTTAAAACTATTAAGAATAAAATAATAAAAAAATGGCCTAATAGTAAATATATTGGATATTTTCAAGCTAGAACTAACACTTATGCTCCTGTAAATATCTTAAAAGAAAAATATGAAACTATCTTAAACCTAGATAATGTTATTGGCTTATCTATCGCTACTAGATGTGACGCTATTAGTGATGAAGTACTAGATTATTTAGATGAATTAAATAAAAAAACATATTTATCTATTGAACTAGGTCTTCAAACAATCCATGATAAAACATCTAAATTAATTAATAGATGTCATACCCTTGAAGAATTTGATAATATGGTAAAAAAATTACGAGCAAGAAATATTAATGTTATTGTTCACATCATTAATGGCTTACCTTATGAAACTGAAGAAATGATGCTAGAAACCATTAATCATTTAAATAAACTAGATATTCAAGGAGTTAAAATTCATATGTTAAATATCATTAAAGATACTCCACTAGAAACATTATATAACCAAGAAAAGTTTCATATTTTAACTAAAGAAGAATATATCGATATTGTTATAAAACAACTAGAATTACTAGATCCTAAAATAGTTATCCATCGTATTACTTCCGACCCTGATCCGACTGAATTAGTCGAACCAACTTGGCTTATTAAAAAGTTCTGCTTACTTAATGATATTGATAAAGAAATGAAAAAAAGAGATACTTATCAAGGAAAAAACTATAAAATAGTTTAATCTATCTTATAGTTTTTTATTTCCTTCTTACTCTTACTATCTCTTTTTCATTTTCCCTAAGAAAAGTTTTTATAATATTTTCTAAATCTTCCTTAGTTTCAACAACATACATATTATCTTTTAAAACAAAAGGTAAATTAGTTAGGGAGCTAATATAACAATTAGCGTTTTCTGGAGTAGTTCGTACCCCAAATGTTTGAATCATTTCTACCATTTCATCGTTTGGATTACCAATACTATAACGATTGCGATAATGATAATATTCATCATCAGGATTATATGGGCGATTTATAAAATCTTTATACAACCTTTCTAATTCTTCTAGGTTACATACATAAGGTACTCCAATCGCATATTGTTCTCTTATTGGCATTCCATTATCATCACGACATTCTTGGTTCTCTCTAGTAAATCCTACTACTTTATCAAAATTAACTTTACTAAGATCATCCATTGTTAATAGTCCTCTTATCCCACCATTAATAGTTTCACATAAAATTACATTCTTTATCATTTTATTTTCTCCTTATTTTACCATAACTCTACTCTTCGTTGTCAACACTTCTCGCATACTATTTTCCATTATAAATTCTTCTAAAGTTTTTATAAGTGCTACTTTATTAGGCAAAACATGCGTATTATCTTCTTTTTTCATAGGTAAATTAGTAATAGCATCAATATAATAGTTAGCATCTCCTTCAGAAGAAAGTTTCCCATAAGTATATAGTATTTGCGTAAAATCACATCTTCGCCACTGACTAATCATATTATAAAGCCCACAAGACACATCAAAATTATCAATTGTAAAAGGTACTCCTATAGCATATTTTTCTAATACATCTTCATCACTAATAATAGTAAAACTAACGATATCTTCTAACTTAATCTTATCAATAGCTATAGTAGATAATATTTCCTTTTCACCATTAATAGTCTCATATATTATCATTCTTTTAGCCATATCATTACCTCTTAATAATATATCTTCTAGATCCAGTTCTAATTGCAGGTTTTTGTTCTCTACCTATAGTTTGTTCATTTTCTTCAATAAACTTCATCATAATTCTTAATAATTCATTTTGACTAGAAACAACATGTACATTTGAAGTTTTATAACAAATATTTCCAGTTAACATTTCATAATAACAATTAGCTTCATCACCAGCTACTTGTCTACCATTATTTAATATATCATTTATTAAATGCTTCTTATCATAATAATCATCTTTTTCAATATTAGGATACATATAAGGTATTCCTACTACATAACGTTCTGTCATTGACATACCCTTACTATCCTTAACTTCTTGATTTATTCTAGTAAAACTAACTATCTCACTAAAATCTACTCCATTAATTTCCTTATTAAATGGTAACATTCTTTCTTTACCATCAAAATCTACATACATAATTACATTCTTTATCATTATTATATTCCCCTAATTATTTATTTCTTTCTCTTATTCTTCTATGAACATTTAATTTAAATTCTTTTTCATCAGTTATTAATTCTTTCTCATATATTGCATTTTCAAACTTAGTATTTTGTGTATTACAACCATAAAATGATCCTGATAACATTGTAGAACCTAAATTAGCATTAGTTAACATTCTTTGACTAACTTGTGATACATCAATTCTACAATTAATACTACCTGTAAAATTAGCTCCCATAATAATACACCCATCAAAAGTATCTATAAATCTAACCCCTCTAAAAGATCCATAAGTAAAATCTCTGTTCTTTACTGTTTGTGGATTAATAGTAGCATCAATACTATCATTTAAATTAGCTCTTGTAATATCTACACCATCAAATAATCCAATAAATTCTACACCCTTACATATCGTATTTGATAAATCTTTATTATGAATAGTTTGTGGATTAATCTTCATATTAGTATATCTTGATAAATCTCTACCAGCTACCCTAACTTTCTCCATTGATATATTAGACCAATCTATTTTCTTATAAACATCCTCTAAATCAGATATAAATACATAATAACCAATATTTAAAAATAATACTTGTTTTAATATATCACTTCGAACATTTAACTTTACTGGTCTATCAAAATCATACTTACTAAAAACCTCAATAAGATACTTTCTAACCTTACTTACTCCTTCATAATTCATAGTATCTCCCCCTTCAAGCCTAATATTATACATTAAAACAAACATTTGTCAAGATAAAAATTTAAAAATGTTAAACAAATGTTTGACATCGCGTTTTTTTTATGCTAATATATATACCCGAAAGGAGTTATATTATATGCGACCAAAAACAGACGGATTAACAAAAAAGCAAAAACTCGTACTAGATTATATTAAAAAATTCCAAGCAGAAAATAAATATCCACCTTCAGTAAGACAAATATGTTCTGCTATAGATTTGAATTCTCCAGCAACTGTTCATGTCCATATCAATCACTTAGTTGAGAAAGGATTCTTAAAAAGAAGTAATAGTGGTAATCGTGCTATCGAAATACTTGTTGATAACGAATATGAAGACAAAAAACTAGAAATTAAAAAATTACCACTTGTTGATCTTAGCAAAGATGATGATATTACTTTAGCAATCGAGGAACCAAGAGAATTATTTACTATACCTACATCATTAATAAAAGAAAAAGGAGAATACTTTGCTTATCTTATTAATGATAATAGTATGAATCAAAAAGGAATTTATCAAAACGATGTTGCAATTCTAAAAAAGAATAATAAAGCTAATAACAACGATATCATTCTTGTAGAATACAATAATATAATTAACTTAAAAGAATACTACAAAGATAAAGAGGGTTTAACTTTAAAGGACAATATTGAATCAATAACTACTAAAGATAATGAAATTAATATTATTGGTAAAGTAGTAGGACTATATCGTAATTATAATTAAAAATAAATTATTTTTACTCCATCACTTTATAGTGGTGGTTTTTTATACTAAAATAAAGTACTATTACTAATACTCTATTTCTTACCAAATAATCTTCTTAAAAGTCTTTTAGTTAAATTATTCTCTGATTTTTGATATGTTATACTTGCTAATACAGAATCTCTATCTAAAGACACGCTCTCTAATGGTTTCCCAACCATCGAATCTTCTTTTTCTGTAATTCCCTTCAACCCCTTTAGATCATACGCATCTTGTGATAATAAACCAGAGCGAATTAAATCAATATCTTTTTCATTTCTAGTATTAATTACACCTCTATATAAATCATATATCCTATACACTCTATCTGGGCCATCAACCGCATTAAAAACATTTGATATATTTTTACCATTTAAATATATCGCAGTAGGATAATCTTTTTCATCCTTTGAACTAACACTACTAATTAGTAATTCAGAATGAAAATCACTTATTCTATCTAAACCTACACCATACTGTGCCATCTTTAACTTTAATCTCGTCATTAGTAATCTCATATTCATTTTTTCAAAATCAAAATTAGTAAAATAACTTTCCAAGTTTTCTTTTGTAAAAGCATATCTACTTTCAATTAAATAACGCAATACAGCATCTTTATTAGAATTAAAATTCTTATAAATATTAGAATAAATTACCCCATTTGGACGTTTCTCAATAATTTTATGCGATAATACCAACGATTTATCAATATCTATTAATTCAACCATATTATTACTTTGTTTACTTAAACATATTTCATAGCGACAAAAAGTCAATATTATTTTTTTATTATCATTACCTATAAATATGCCATGCAAACCTCGCTCATCTTGATAAGTAACTTCTAGTGAATATCCCTTTAATTGTTCTTCAACTTCTTTTCTTATACCGTCATTTTCTAATAACCTGCAAAACTTAAAAAAATACATTAGTTTTGAATTATTCATATAATAAACCTCCTGCATATACTATATCATAAAATCAGTAATTATCAAAACATTTTAAAAAAGTTGCATCTTTAAATGCAACTTCTTTTTATTATTGATTATAAACAATTAAATTATGTTGAGCTCTCGTAACTGCTACATAATATAAGTACTTCTCACTCTCTTTATATTTATTATCTTTTGAAGTGTATATTATTACTGAATCAAACTCTAACCCTTTAGCAATATAAGCAGGTATTATAACTAAGTTTCTCTTATATTCTTGCCATGTACTCTTAATAACATCACACTTTATATCATTTTTAATTAAATCATATATCTTATCTACTTCTGTATCATTCTTACATATAACTGCTACACTCTTAGATTTTGCTTTTAATGTATTTAAGTCATTAACTATATCATCATGTAAATTACCTTCTTGTTTCATAATAACTGGATTACTTACTCCCCTTCTAATAGCGCTTACATGATCAAGCCCTAATATCTTATTAGCATACTCTACTATTTCTTCACTAGAACGATATGTCTTAGTTAATTCTATATATTTAGATTCATCAAAAATAGTATCTAAGTCTTTTAAAGAATTATATTTATAGTATGGATTAATAGTCTGATTAGTATCTCCTAAAATAGTAAATGATGCATTTCTAAATATTTTCTTAATAATCATATATTGAAGTTTCGTATAATCTTGAGCTTCATCAATAACCACTTGTTTAATATAAGTATTATAATTAAATCCTTCTAATATACCTTTTAAATATACTAATAAACAAGCATCTTCATAATTTAAGAACTTATGATTAATATCACTATTACTCTTTATCTTAGCATATTTACTCTTAAAGAAATTCATATATATAACTGCATAATCTTTATCAACATTTAATTTATCAAATAGCATCTTACATATACTCTTACTTTTACTCATATTAGAATTATAGTTTATCTCGCTAATCTTATCAGCTATTGAAGTAATTCTTAAAAATAATGGGAATCTTGAATATCTATTCTTTAGCATATCATTTAATTCATCCGCAGTATAAACAAAATCCCTCGTAATTAAATCATCTTTAAATAATGCTTCATTTGTTAAATCATTAACATAACTTGTTATATCGTTAACTATTTCATCGCTTTGCTTATATTTAACTAAGTCAACATCACTAACATTATATTTATAATATCTCTCAATAAATGAAGCAAAAGATTCTATTTCATTAAACTCTTTTAAACTTGCTTTTAAGAATGTATTATAAGTTGTTTCTTTAGTATTATCTTCTCCTAACTCTGGTAATACATTAGATATATATTCTGAGAAAATACTATTTGGAGAAAATATTAAGACATTATTAGAAGTTAAATTAGGTATACGATATAACAAGAAAGCAATACGATGAAGGGCTACTGAAGTCTTTCCTGAACCTGCTATTCCTTGAACGATCAAGTTTCTGTCATTAACATTTCTAATTACCTTATTTTGTTCTTCTTGAATAGTATTAACAATATTCTTCATCTTATCAGAGGAGTTATTAGCAAGAACATCTTGTAATACTTCATCTTCAATATTAATATTATTATCAAAGACATTTAATAACTTACCATCTTCTATTTTATATTGTCTTTTTAAAGTAATCTCTCCACTAACTGTCCCAGCCGGAGTCTTATAACTAGCTTTTCCTAATTCATAATCATAAAATAAACTACATATTGGGCTACGCCAATCGTGAACATAAAAGTTTAATTTATCTTCAACATGAGTAATACCAATATATATATCATTTTCTTCATCTTCATCTTTAAAGATTATTCTGCCAAAGTATGGTTTCTTCTCTACTCTAAATAAACGCATTAAATACTTATTCTTTCTTTCTAGAATATTTATTTCCATATCGTTATCAGCCATCAAAGAACTTATTTCATTACCATCCATACCCCCTTTAGCATCCCACATATACTTTTTAAACTCTAGCATCTTTTCTTCATCTTGATATAACTCTTTACCTAAAGAAGATATATTATCCTTAATTACTTTAATAGTATCCGCTAATCTTTTTTCTTCTTTAGCTAATTCTGTCTTACTTAATTCCATCTTTCCTACCTCCTAACAACATAAAAACACCTTAATAATTAAATTAAAGTTTCTTTTTTCTAGTATTTATTTGCCAAGTAAATTAATTATATAACATATTTATTTTATAAACAAGAAAAATTATTAACAAAATTAAAAAACTCTAAGAAATATTCTTCTTAAAGTTTAATCTTTATACATGACTAAGGCTGAAAAGCAATAAATCTGTTCATCAGAGAATAATCCAATAGCGGTAGAAAACTTAATATCCACGACTTCTACTTCATTAGCAGATAAAAACTTATTTATTTCTTCTTCTAAGTCTTTTTCATGTGATTCATCAAATAATTTAACTTTCATGCCTTAATTATAGCACACTACTATATTTAATTTTGTCGATTATTAAGATATAAATTAATTCTTATTAAACGATTATATTTACTAGTTCTTTCTCCTCTTGAAACACTTCCTGTTTTAATTTGGCCTAAATCTAGTCCAACAGCAAAGTCTGCTATATAATTATCTTCTGTCTCGCCACTACGATGAGAAATTATTGTTTTATAGCCATTATCTTTAGCTAATTTAATAGTCTCTAATGTTTCACTTACTGTTCCTATTTGATTAAGTTTAAGCAATATCGCATTAGCCATCTTTAACTCAATTCCTTTTTGTAGTAATTCTTTATTAGTTACAAATAAATCATCTCCTACTAATTGAATCTTATTACCTAATCTCTTAGTAAGTTCTGTCCAACCAGCATAATCATCTTCTGATAATCCATCTTCAATAGAAATAATACTATATTTATCAATAATGCTAGTATAGAAATCCATCATTTCATCACTAGACATCTTCTTACCTTCAAAGTTATATACACCATCTTCATAAAACTCAGAAGCTGCAACATCCATTGCTAAATAAACATCCTTACCTAATACATAGTTAGCACTACTAATCGCTTTAGATAATAAATCAAGGACTTCTAGTGAATTACTAATATTAGGAGCAAAGCCTCCTTCATCTCCTACACCACAGTTTAATCCCATAGTATCTAATAATTTCTTTAAACTGTGAAATATTTCAGAACCCATTCTCAAGTTATCAGCGTAATCTTCTTTACTTGGTACTATCATAAACTCTTGAATATCAAGACCATTCGTAGCATGAACTCCACCATTTAATATATTCATCATACATCTTGGCATAGTCTTACCATTACCCAAATACTCGTAAAGTTCTTTGCCACTATCAAGACTAGCTGCCTTTAAGTTAGCAAGTGAAACACCTAATATCGCATTAGCGCCTAATTTACTTTTATCATTAGTCCCATCTAGTTTTATCATAGCCTCATCTAATTCTTTTTGATTAGTGGGATTCATTCCTAATATTAAATCTCTAATTGGACCATTAATATTACTAATAGCCTTTAATACTCCTTTACCATTATATCTACTCTTATCATTATCACGAAGTTCTAAGGCCTCATGTACTCCTGTTGAAGCACCACTTGGTACAGAAGCTACTCCTTTAATACCATTATCCAAAGTAAGTTCTACACAAACTGTTGGATTACCTCTTGAATCTAATATTTCATAACCAAATAAATCTTTAATCTTACTCATTTTCATCTCTCCTTTATAATTTAACTATCTCATTAAGATTACTATATCTATTTTTAAATTCACTAACACTTAAATTATTAAACATACTATCATTAAATATTACTTTAACATATCTATCTTTTATCATAATATTTTCAATACCACTATCTTGATACATACTCTTTAAATTAAATAATGCATTAGCGGCATTCTCACTACTACCAAAGTCATAATAATATTCTATACCTGTAATAGTATCCCCATCTCGATGTAATATTATCTTAAACTCATTATTGCAATCAAATACTACTTTATCATCTGTTGAATACAACTCACTATATTCTGGAAATTCTTCTTTCCAACTAGAAACAGTATTATTTGTATCTTGTTCCAATTCACTACTAATTGGTTCATATTTTTCTTTCTTAACTGGAATCGTTGTTTTAGGTACATCTTTACTATCAGGTTTATCTTTAGGTAACTCTATAGCATCATTAGTCATACCACCATCTTTAGATATTACCTCATCAGAAGTATCTTTCGCTTCCTCTTTATTTGCTAAATCAGAGCCTACTAAAACACCTGCTGATACAGCACTAGCATCTAAACTAACTAGATTATCATCATTAACTGTTTCTGCTTCCTTAGTTATTTCCTTTTCTCCTTCATCAAATGTATAAGCACTATCCTCTATTTGTTTTAATGTATTAGCCAAATTACATAGTAATGTTATCACATTATTATAATAAGTATTAATAACTCCTGATATCTGCGATAAAACATTAATTGCACTAGTTCCTTCTACCAAAGATATCCCATTATTAACAATTGTTGTATTTCTTATTTGTGAAAAAACATTATTAACATTAGATAACACTATTCCTAAATCAGAACTTATATCAATATTATCAAGATTAATAACTCGACCGTCTAATATTTTTTGTAAATACTTTAAATTACCTTCATATATCTTACCTGTCTTAGCATTACCATCTATACCAAAATAATTATAGACTTTATTTAAAGTGTTTATCTCATTAACATCAATTTCTTCCCACTCTTGCGTTTCTTTATTATATATTCTATAAACAAAGCAATCATCATCAGGAAGTATAGTTGTGCCTTGTGAAAACTCAGCAAAACCACTATCAAAAAATCGTTGTTTAACGGTACTATGAGCATTAGAACCATTCGATGCCTTGCATTCTACTCTAATAACATTTAGTCCTTGTTCAGCATAATAATCTGCAGCCTTATTAGCCGCTTTACCAGTATCACCACCTAAATATTTACATGGTTGTTCTAACATAAACATAATAGAATTATTATCTTTTAAATTATCTAAATTAAGTTTACTATATGTAGATTCAGGATTATATATTGAATCCGAAAAATCATCAACCATACAAACTATTTGAGGGCCTATATTTCCTTGATGAGCCTCTATATTAGCCGATGCTGCTGCCAATCCATAATAGCCACCAGCACTAAATCCCGAACTAGTTAAATTATTATTAGTAATATTATATTCTTTTCTTACAGATTCAACCATATCCATTAATTCATTATAATGTTTTGAATCATTTGTACTACTTCCTGACCGATATGGTGCGATAATAATTTGATTAGGTTGTGTTGTTTCTGCATATGCTTGTACTTCACTAAGCCCATGTCCTGATCCATGTTCAAATATAAATACGGAAGTATTTTCATCTATCTTATCAGGAACATATAAAACACATTTACTAAATGGATTACCATTTTCTCCTTGTTCTAACATATTTAATGAATAGCCCATAATCCACATCCTTTCTATCTAAATCATTCTCTATTATTATTCTTCATATTTACTATTTCAATATAATTAATACTAATAGGATATATTCTATTAAGTACTCGTAATATTTTACCTGAACTATTACTTAATTTTGTCACACCACCACTAATAATTATATTACTATCTCCCACTTTCTTATAACCCCGAGCCATATCAGGAAACAGTCCCTTACTAGGAGACACTAATCCATAATTATTTTTAAATAATTTATCTAACCACTTAAATACTAACCCATTATGCATATGTCCACATAATATCAAATCACACTTCTTAAGATAATTACTTACATCTTTATCTAATAAACTTATTGGGCTATGTATTAACGATATATTAAATAATTTATCACTAAAATATAACTTATCTTTATTCTTTAATAAATCTTGATACATTACTTTAGCATCTTCTCCGCCATGGTTATTATAATAATAATCACTAGGCATATTATATCCATTAATTACTACTTTTTTATCAATATAATAACTATTATTTAATAAAAACAAATTATTTATCTTTAAATCTTTAAAATATAATAAATCTTTATTTTCTCTTATATCATGATTACCTAAAGAAATAAATACTTTACTAATCTTTGCTAAATCATTTAAAAAGTTATTTAAAATACTAATCATCTTTGTATCATATACAACACTAACCTCATCAATAGTATCCCCTGCAATACATATATAATCAGGCTCTAACTTCTTAATATTATTCTTTATTAACTCTAAATTATCTACTATAAAATACTTGCTAAAATGAATATCCGATAGTAATACTACCTTTATTTTATTCTTAACTTTATTACTAACTATTACATTTTTTACAATATCTATCATTTTGTGTAATCAATATTTCCAAATCTTCTATCACGTTTCGTATATTCTATAATAGCTTTATCAAATTCTTCTTCATCAAAATCAGGAAAATACGTTTTAGGAAAATAAAACTCAGCATAACTATTTTGCCATAACATAAAATTACTTAATCTAAGCTCTCCACTAGTTCTAATCATTAAGTCAACATCAGGTAAATCATTATATAAGTTTCTAGATACCAACTCTTCATCAATATCATCAATGCTTATCTCTTTATTTTCAACCATCTTACCAATTTTCTTACAAGTATCTACTAATTCACTTCTTCCACCATAATTTATGCATATATTAAGTATACCTTTAGTATTATCTTTCGTAGCTTCTTCTAACTCTTTCATGGCCTTTAATACTTTATTAGGAAGTGGTTTATCTCTTCCTGAAAAAACAACTTTAATATTTTCCCTATTAAAAACTTTACTCCATCCCTTAAACCTATTTGCAAATATATTCATTAAATAATCTACTTCATCTTTACTTCTCTTAAAATTCTCAGTAGAAAAAGCATAAACACTTAATACTTTTATTCCTTTTGACAATATATATTTACTTATATTCTCTAAATTAGTAAACCCAGCATCATGTCCCATACTTCTTGTAAGTCCTCTTTCTTTCGCCCAACGACCATTGCCATCAAGTATAATAGCCACATGACTGGGTACCTTTAAATTACTATAATCCATATCTATCTCCTTTATTTATCTGCATATTAAATATAACATAAATATCAATATAAGTAAATGATTTGCAAATAGTAGACATGAAAAAACTTTATCCCTATTTCTAGAAATAAAGTCTATTATCTTACTTTTGAAATTGTGAGTTATATAACTCTGCATAAAAGCCATTTTTATTTAATAATTCTGTATGAGTACCTTTTTCAATAATATTTCCATCTTTCATAACAAGAATTAAATCAGCATTTTTAATAGTCGATAGTCTATGGGCAATTATAAAACTAGTCCTGCCTTCTGTTAACTTATCCATGGCCTTTTGGACTAATTCTTCAGTTCTAGTATCAACACTACTAGTTGCTTCATCTAAGATAAGGAATGGCGCATCCTCTATCATACCACGAGCAATAGTAAGTAATTGTTTTTGACCCCCACTAATTGCATCAC
>ERZ827168.1206-NODE-1206-length-36960-cov-5.047121_pt1 | contig 36960 bp, 37 predicted proteins | sample MGYA00519868_ERZ827168 | MGnify/ENA primary metagenome ERZ827168 (study PRJEB31778, sample SAMEA3449271) | human gut metagenome | biome: human gut; feature: human-associated habitat; material: faeces | place: United Kingdom | collected 2010/2012 ...
TAAAAGGAGAAATATCAAATTTTAAAAATCATTATACAGGACATATGTATTTTACGCTAAAAGACGAAAATTGTTTAATTAAATGCATTATGTTTAAGTCATATGCTCAAAAACTAAATTTCATGCCAAAAGATGGAATGAAAGTAATGGTATTTGGAAGCGTTTCTGTTTTTGAAAGAGATGGAGTTTATCAAATATATGTAAAAGCAATGGAAGAAGATGGCTTAGGAGACTTATATACTAGATATCAAGAACTAAAAAAAGAATTAGAAGATAAAGGGCTATTTAATGAAGAACATAAAAAGAAAATACCATTAATGCCAAAAGTTATAGGTGTTTTAACATCACAAACAGGTTCTGTAATTAGAGATATTATAAATGTATCAACAAGAAGAAATCCAAATGTATATATTAAATTGTTGCCTGTACCTGTTCAAGGAGAAGGAGCTGCAGAAAAGATAGCTTATGGAATTGAATATATGAATAAAAATAAGTTAGCAGATGTATTAATATTAGCCAGAGGAGGAGGCTCTTTAGAAGACTTATGGCCATTTAATGAAAAGGTTGTTGCTGAAAGTATATATGAATCAGAAATACCAATTATTTCTGCAGTAGGACATGAAACAGATTTTACAATATCAGATTTTGTAGCAGACTTAAGAGCACCAACACCATCTGCGGCAGCAGAATTGGCAGTACCAGATATATATGAGGTAACGAAAAAAATAAGATTGTATGAAGATAGATTAAGAAATTCACTTATAAAAAAAGTAGAATTTATGAAAATGAGATATGAAAAATGCATGTCTAGTTCTGCAATTAAAGAACCAACAAGAAAAATTAATGAAAATTATATTAAATTAGATGGATATATAAAACAATTAGAAAATATAATAAAAATAAAAAATGAAAAAGAGAGAACAAAATATGTAGAACTTGTTGCTAAATTAGATGCATTTAGTCCTTTAAAAACTTTAACTAGAGGATACTCTATTACAGAAAAGAATGGAAACATAATAAAAACTAGTAAAGAATTAAACAAAGGAGATATTGTTAGTATAAAATTTATAGACGGAAATAAAGAAGCAACAATAAATTAATTATAAAAATGAAAATAGAAAGGAGAGTATGGTGTATTTAAGTTATTAAATATATCATACAATATAAAAAATGAATAAAAGTTTTGAAGAACAAATGGAAAAATTAGAACAAATAGTTGAAGAACTAGAAAAAGGAAATTTAAATTTAGATGATTCAGTAGCTAAATTTGAAGAAGGAATGCAAATATCTAAAGAATGCAACAAAATGTTGGAAGAAGCTGAAAAGAAAATCACAATATTAGTTAATAAAGATGGAGAAGTTTCAGAAGAAGAGTTTGAGGCAAAATAATAATTTTATAAAAGGGGAGTAAACAAAATGAAAAATGATTTCGTTGCATTTGTGCAAAACAAATACATTTATATACCATTTATTTTATGGTTTGGAATACAATTATTCAAATTAATATGGGATTTAGCAACAACTAAAAAGTTTAATTTTAAAAGATTAATGGGAGCTGGAGGAATGCCAAGTTCTCATTCAGCAGTAGTAGCTGGATTAGCAACTTTAATCGGAAAATACGAAGGACTTAATTCTGCAGTGTTTGCAGTTTCATTAATTATGGCTTTTGTAGTTATGTATGATGCTTGTGGTGTAAGAAGAGCAGCTGGAAAACAAGCAGAATTATTAAATAAAATAGTAGAAACGCCAGGGCTAACAGGGTTACAAGTACAAGAAAAACTAATAGAAGTATTAGGTCATACTCCGGTACAAGTTTTTGTAGGAGCATTAATTGGAGTAATAGTTGGATGTATAGCTTAAGTTAAAAATTAAGAATATAAATGTAAAAGAAGGTGTATTAAATGACAGATATAGAAATTGCAAGAAATACTAAATTAGAAAAAATAATAGATGTAGCAAAAAAAATAGAAATTGATGAAGAAAACATTGAACAATATGGAAAATATAAAGCTAAAATTTCTAGTGAAGTATATGAAAAATTAAAAACTAAAAAAGATGGAAAATTAATTTTAGTAACAGCAATTAGTCCTACTCCACTAGGTGAAGGAAAAACAACAATATCAATTGCAATAGCTGATGGATTAAGAAAAATAGGAAAAAAATCTATTTTAACATTAAGAGAACCATCATTAGGACCAGTATTTGGCATTAAAGGTGGAGCAACAGGTGGAGGAAAAGTACAAATAGCACCAATGGAAGACATTAATTTACATTTTACAGGAGATATTCATGCAATTACATCTGCTAATAATTTACTTTCAAGTTTGATAGATAATCATATATATTTTGGAAATGAATTAGAATTTGAAAAAATTGTATGGAAAAGATGCGTGGATTTGAATGATAGACAATTAAGAAAAATACATACAGGTTTATCAGGAGAACAAAAAATTGTACCAAGATATGATCAAGTCGATATAACAGTTGCATCAGAAATAATGGCAATACTATGTTTAGCGGAAAATATAGAAGACTTAAAAGAAAGATTAGGAAATATTTTAATTGGATATAATAAAAAAGGACAACCTATATATGTTAAACAATTAAATGCACAAGGAGCAATGACAGTTCTTTTAAAAGATGCAATAAAACCAAATTTAGTACAAACCTTAGAACATACACCTTGTTTAATACATGGAGGGCCTTTTGCAAACATTGCACATGGATGTAATAGCATAATTGCGACTAAACTTGCTTTAAAATTAGCAGATTATACAGTAACAGAGGCTGGATTCGGGGCTGATTTAGGCGCAGAAAAATTTTTAAATATAAAATGTAGACAAGCACAAATAAAACCTGATGTAGTTGTATGTGTTGCAACACTTAAAGCTCTTAAATATCATGGTGGAGTTGAAAAAGATAAAATTCAAGAGGAAAATATAGAAGCTCTTGAAAAAGGTATGAATAATTTATACAAACATATAGAAAACATAAAAGATAAATTTGGATTAAATGTTATAGTAGCATTAAATAAATATAGTAAAGATAGTCAAAAAGAAATAGAATATTTGAAAAATAAACTAAATGAAAAACAAATAGAATTAAGTCTTGTTGAAGGTTGGGAAAAAGGCTCTGATGGAGCAATAGACATAGCAAATAAAATTGTTGAGTTATCAGAGAAAGAAGAAAAATTTACATATACTTATGAATTACAAGATGATGTAAAAACAAAAATAGAAAAAGTTACTTCTGAAATATATGGAGCCAAATCTGTTATATATGAAGATCAAGCTATAGAAAATATTGAAAAAATAGAAAAAATGGGATATAGAAACTTGCCAATTTGTATAGCTAAAACACAATATTCTTTTTCTGATAACGCAAAAAATCTCGAATGTGATGATGATTTTTGTATAACAGTAAGAAATGTAGAATTAAAAGCAGGAGCTGGTTTTATAGTAATTTTAGCAGGTAAAATTATGACAATGCCAGGACTTCCTAAAGTGCCAGCAGCAGAAAATATAGATATAGACGATAGCGGAAATATTATAGGAATATTTTAAATATTGTATTTTACATAAAGTTGTGATAAAATTGAAAATATAAAAATAGTTCAAGACTAATTTAAAATTGGATTAGTAAATGCATTATAATACAAGACAGGAGGAAAATTTATGAAAACTTTAGCATATGAAGTGTGTTTCCGGTTAGAAAACACTATACATGAACAAATAATTAATAATGGTGTTTTAATTGCTTATTTTGATGAAAAAAATCATTTTAAGTTTTTAGAAGGACTATTAACAAATGATTATATGTATGGTAAGCTAGAAGGGGAAAAGTGTATTCTTACATTATATTCTTCTTATGTCCTTCAACAAGTATATTCTGGAATTGATACATCAAAATTAACGGAAGAACTCGTTAACAAATTGGAGGTTTATTGGGAAGGTATTATTGGGATAGACGAACTTGAATTTCCATTTGATATTAATTTTGAATTGGAGTATCCAATTAATAGTTATGAAGAAGGCAAAAAAGAATATGTAAAGGAAAGAGTCAACATTTCTTGTGGACGAGAAATAAGCGATGTTGATAAATACAAAAGACTTATTGAGGATTTTAAAAATAATAAAGTTTTTGTAAGTTCATAAGAACGGTCATTGACCGTTCTTATTTTTAATATTCACTTTTGTTTTTTTATTGCAGTTAATATTCTACTTCATTTTGTATAATTTTGTAAAATATATAAATAATAGTAATAGATTTATTTAAGGAGTTGATTATTTATATGTATAATTTTAGAACAGACTTAGCAACAGAAAGAAGAGATATATACAAAAAAGCAAATAGTATAGAAAATGATATAAATGGGATAGAGAGTACAAAAGAAGAAATTAACGATAAAATCTCAGTGGAAAAAGTAAAAATATTAAATGAAGAAGGAGAAAAGGCAATAGGAAAACCTATTGGAAGTTATATTACAATAGATATAAAAAAATTGAAATTAGCACAAGAAGAGGACATACAAAAGGCATCTGAAGTATTAACAAATGAATTAAAAAATATTTTAGATATGCATATACAAAAACAAGATGAAATTATAATAGTTGGATTAGGTAATATATATGTAACGCCTGATAGCTTAGGTCCTAAAGTAATTAATGAAATAGATGTTACACGTCATTTAATAAAATATGTACCAGATGTTGTAGGAAAAGATACCAGAAGTGTAAGTGCTGTTGCTCCTGGAGTTTTAGGAACAACAGGAATAGAAACAGTTGAAATTTTGAAAGGAATTATAGAAAATACTCATCCAAAATTAGTTGTAGTAATTGATGCATTAGCATCTAGAAGTATAGAGAGAATTAGTAGTACAATACAAATTTCAGATACTGGAATAATTCCAGGTGGTGGCGTTGGAAATGCAAGAACAGAAATAAGTGAGAAAACTTTAGGAATTCCGGTAATAGCTTTAGGAATACCAACAGTTGTAGAAACGGCGGTATTGGTAAATGATTCATTAAATCTTTTTATAGATAAATTACAAAATGATGCTAAATCTAATTCATATTTAAACGAAATAAAAGAAAAAGATAACTATGAAGAAATAAAAGATGCTTTAAACCCATCTGATTATAATATGATTGTTACTCCAAAAGAGATAGATGATTTAATAGAGAATATGAAAGATATAGTTGCAAGACGGAATTAATTTTGCTATAAATTAATAACTTATTTTTGTATTTATATTTTCCTTAAGTTTTGAATAATTTGACAATATAGTAATAAAATGGTATAATAAAGAGGTGCTTTCAAAAAAGGAGGAAAATATGAAAGAAAATAATAAAGCTAAATTAAAGGTTGGACAAATAATATATATAAGTTTAGCGATAATGTTTTTATTAATATTTATAACAGTTACAAGATTACAAAAATCAACAACAGAAATTGCAGAAATGACAATAAACAATGAAAAAGTAGAAGAAAAAGAAATAGCAAAAGTAGAAGAAAACGAAGGTAATAAAAATAGTAGAAGTTCTATTAGAGAACTTAGTACAACAGTAACAAGTAGATCATCTTCTAGTATAAGAGAAGCAATAACAGAAGAAAAATATATATCATTAGATGAAGTATCTATATCAAGAAATATGGATTTAACAGTAAGAACAGGATTATCAAAAGAAGATTTTAAAACTTTAGTTGCAAATACAAAACAAGATAGCACAAAATTCTTTTATAATAATAGTGATACAATTTATGATTTATGTGAAAAATATGAAATAAACGAAATATTCTTTTGTGGATTAATGGCTGGTGAATCAGGATGGAATATTGCTTCTAATCACAGAAGCACACATAATTATATAAGCTTAATGGCAAATGGAAAATTGTTAAGATTTTCAACTGTTGAAGAAGGATTAGAAAAAGCGGCCAGCACACTTCATAATAAATACTTATCTACAAGTGGTAGATTTTATGCAGGTAAAACTTTAGATGGTGTAAAGAAAAGATTTTGTCCAGCATCTTCAACATGGACTAATTTAATATATAAATGTATGAGTCAAATGGTTAATTAGAACTTCTTATGAAGTTCTAATTTTTATGTAATATAAAAGTGTTATTTTTTATTATATAGAGGACTTTTGATGAAATTACATAGAAAAATTGCAAATATTATGTAAATATGGTATAATATAACTTGTTAATTAATTTAAAAGGAGAAATAAATGAAAGAATTAAAAAATATGTCAATAGATGAAGTGTTAAAAGAAATAGGAGTATTTGTATGTGATTATGACTTTAATATATTTATGGAAGATTTTGATAAAACAGATGAATTTATTAATCAATTAAAGGCTGTAAAAACTATTGGAGATGATTCATTAGTTACAGATTATATATTAAAATTCATGAAAGAGAATGAAAAAGAAATAAATGTAGAAAAGTTTATTTTAGCTCAAATGTTTAGAATGAAAGAGACTCTTAAAGAATATGAGAAAGATAGATTTGGATTAACAAGACAAGCATTTGATGAAAAAATCATGTATTCTAAAAATGAAATACAAGACAAATTTAAAAAATGCAAAGAATTATTAAAAAATTATAAAGGAAGTATAGTTATCTTTGATAGTAATAATGACACACAAATTATAAATACGGATATTTTAAACGGCAACAAGAATTCTGTTAAAAATTCTAAAAGATTAGAAAAATTAGATTCTAAAGGATGTTTAGACCTTGTATGCTCTTCTTTAGATGTAAAGGATATTGAAGAAATTTCATTGCAAGATAAAGAATTTTCTTCTAATTTAACTGATCATGTAATATATTGCGCTTTGTCCAAAACTTATCCTCAATACTTAAAAGCAACACAAGAATCAATAGATGAACATATGGATACATTAGAATATAAATCAGTTTTTTATAAAGAATTAAAAAATAGTTTTATAGAATATTCAAAATATATGTCTATAGATAAAATGCTTACATTAGCATTATATAGAAATCTTGAATTTATAGATAATAAAGGAGATATGGATGGAGCTATATGCGAATCAATAAGACATCAGCTATATGCTATATATGATGAAATTGAGCCAAAAGTAAAATCTAAAGGAAAATTTAAAATATTCAAAACTATTGAAAAAAATGGAGAAAAAGTAAAAGAAGAAATAACTATCACTCCAAAAGAAATAAAAGAAATATTAGATAATAATTTTTTAGAAGGAAAATATATTGGACCAAGTAAGATAAATAGTATAAGAAAAGAAATTTTAGGAAATGATGTACCACTAGACCAATATGATCCAAGAGAAATACATTTATTAAAAATAAACATGGATGAATTAATGAAAATATTAGATAATCCTGAAAATTTTAAATATTTAATGAGATATGGAATGGTAAATGATAGTGTACTAGAATATGTTTTAAATATGAAACAAGATTTATCTCCTGAAATTTATAAATATTTAATTGAAAAAGAAAAAATAAAAAATGAAGATATTTTAGCATTATGTTTAGCCGGAGCTATGAATATAGATCAAATTAAAGCTTTAAATAGCATTGAAGATTTAGATGGAATAGTAAATGAAAATGAATTGATAAAATTATATAAGAGTGTACAAAAAACTAAAGAAGATGAAGAAGAATTTAATAAATATGTACAAATTTATACAGAACTAAAAATGAAGGACAAAGATATTTCAGAAAAAAGAGAAAATGGAAATAGATTGGTTGAAGAACTTGGAGAAGATTTTGAAGAAGAGGATTTAAAACAAATGTATAAATTAGGAATTATTCCGGTTGACACTGCAATAGAGTGGGGAGGAGACTCAATAACTCAAGATATGTTTAACAAAGGATTATTAAAACCTATAGATGCTAAAAGATTATATAAAGAAAATGTTTTAAATTTAGATATGATAAAACAAGTATTAAGATCAAAAGAAATATCAGATGAAGATAAATTAGCTTTAATTGGAAGTACTTTTGATGATGAACAAGATTTTGAAATGAAAATGGAATTAATGCAATATTTAAATTTAGTTACAGACGAAAATAGTTCAAATGGTAAAGGCCAAAAACGTTTAAAAAGAAATAACAATTCTATAATAGATGTTAAAAATGCATATATTACAGATCCATTTGCGAGATGGCAATTAATATCTTTGTTAGATAATGAATATTCTCAAGAAGTTTTAAGAGATGGATATATTATATTTGAATTACCAAATGTAAATGATGGTACTATAATAATAGAAAAAATGTTTAAGAAATCTCAAAATAGAGTTGTTCCTTCTTATGGAAATGCTACATATATATTATCTAAAAAACAATTTGATAAATCTAAAAATTATATAACTGATGAAACCTTAGGTGGTAAAGTTATAAATTTAGGAGAATTGGCAGAAGTAAAAGAATCAGGAAATGCAGACAGATTAAATCACTCTAGTAAATGGGGAAGTAATATAAAGAATTATTTTGAAGTTGGAAAAGACCAAAGTAAATATAGTGAAGAGCAAATACAAAAAATAGATAAAACAATAGAAAGTATTGAAAATTCTAGAAGATTAAAATAGGAGAAAATATGGAAGAAACATTAAATGATGTTTTAAAAAAAGAAAGTACTAATATAAGTATAAATAAAGATAGATATAAAAAAATATTAAATGATATTATGTTAGAAATAAAGGATAATAAAGAAGAATTTAAAAGGATTAATGATATAGATAAAAATATATATGATACAAATATAGATATAGAAAAGCTAGTAAATATTATAAAAAATTCACAAGAAAAAGAATTAATATTAAATAAAGATTCTAAAAATATATTAATATCTTATTATGGAAGTCCATATATTACTTTAGAATTATGCATAGAAGCCGTTAAAACAAATAATAAGCTAATTTTAGCAATAGAGGATTATATGTTAGGTATAAATAAATTAATAGTTAATATCGTTCAAAATATATTAAATGATTATAGAATTGAAAACAAGATATTTATATTTAATCTATTAGATAAAAATGTTATTGCTCAAAATACTGAAATTGATAAAGTTATTTGTATAGGAAACAAAAATACATTTGAACTATATAAAAAGATACAAATAAGTAATCTGATATATTATCCGTTTAATAATATTGATTTGTATTGTGATACAGATGAATTAGAAGAATTACAAGAAATGATATATCAATATGCAGAAAAGAATTTTATTGATTTAGAGATTTATGATGAATTCGAAAATATTAATAGAGCTGTTGAATATTTAAATAAATATGGTAATAAGTTTTGTACAGTATTACTTACTAAATCAAAAGAAAATGAAGAGATTTTTAGAAATAATATTATATCAAAGTATATTTTTGTAAATGAAAATCCATTTGGTAAATATGAGTTTAATATTGATAAATATATAAAAATATAAAAATATAAAAGAAGCGGTTTAATACTGTTTCTTTTTTTCTTGACAAAAGCAAACAAATATTCTATAATAATTTTAGGTGATAGTTATGGAAAGACAAATATTACATGTAGATGTTAATAATGCCTTTTTAAGTTGGACTGCTGTAGAAAAACTAAAAAACGGAGAAGAAATAGATATAAGAAATATACCTTCTGTTATAGGTGGAGATGAACAAAAACGTTCTGGAATAGTTTTAGCTAAAAGTATGAAAGCAAAAGAATGTGGAGTAGTAACTGGTGAAACATTATATCAAGCAAGAAAAAAATGTCCAAATTTACAAGTATTTTCAAGTGAGTTTAAAGTATATAGAAAATATTCAAATCTATTATATAATTTGTTATTAGAATATACCGATAAAATAGAAAGATATAGTATAGATGAATGTTTTTTGGATATGACTAATTTTTTGATAAATAGTACATTATTAGAAAAAGCAAAAGAAATTAGTAAAAGAGTAAAAGAAGAATTAGGATTTACAGTAAATATAGGAGTAGCACATAATAAGTTATTGGCTAAAATGGCATCAGATTTCGAAAAACCTGATAAAATACATACATTGTTTGAAAATGAAATAGAAAGTAAAATGTGGGTACTTCCAGTAAAAGAATTATTTATGTTAGGAAGAAAAACAGCACCAAAATTATATAATATGAGAATAAAAACAATAGGCGATTTAGCAAAAACAGATAAAGCAATTTTGATAAAAATGTTTGGAAAACATGGTAATATGATGTGGGAATATGCAAATGGAATAGATACAACACCTGTAAAATATATAAAAGAAGATCCTAAAAGTATAGGAAATTCTGTTACATTACCAAGAGATATTTATAAAATTGAAGAACTAAATGAAATTCTTCTTACATTAGCAGAACAGGTATCATACAGACTTAGAAAGTATAATATGGTTGCTACAACTGTTAGTGTACAATTAAGAACAAAAGATTTTGAAGATTATTCTCATCAAAAAAAGTTAAGTACAACAACTTCTAACACTAAAGAAATATATACAAAATCAAAAGAATTGTTAGAAGAAATGTATAAAAATCAAAAACCAATAAGATTAGTTGGTTTAAGAGTAGATGGACTAATAAAAAAGGATGAACTGCAAATATCTTTATTTGATAATAATAAAAAACAAGATAAATTGGATAGTGTAATAGATAATTTAAATGAAAAATATGGATATAATTCAATTACTAGAGCAGGAAAACTTAATATAGAAGAAATAGTAAAAATGAATCCTAAATTATAAATTAGGATTCATTTTTTATAATATAAATTATTATTCCCATTCAATTGTTGCTGGTGGTTTAGATGTGATATCATACACAACTCTGTTAATATGTTTAACTTCATTTACAATTCTACTAGAAACCTTTTCTAATATATCATAAGGTATTCTACTCCAAACCCCTGTCATAAAATCAGTTGTTTCTACAGCACGAAGTGCAAGTGTATAATCATAAGTTCTTTCATCACCCATAACACCAACAGATCTTAAATTTGTTAAAACAGCAAAATATTGATTTATATTTTTATTTAAACCTGCATTTGCAATTTCTTCTCTAAAAATATAGTCCGCTTCTTTAAGTATATCTAATTTTTCTTCAGTTATATCTCCAATAACTCTTATAGCTAATCCTGGACCAGGGAATGGTTGTCTATAAACTAATTTTTCTGGTATTCCTAGTTCTAAACCAGTTTTTCTAACTTCATCTTTAAATAAGCTTTTTAGTGGTTCTACAATTTCCTTAAAATCAACATAATCAGGAAGTCCACCAACATTATGATGGCTTTTTATTACTGCACCTTTACCAAGACCACTTTCAATAACATCAGGATAGATAGTACCTTGTACAAGAAAATCAACTGCACCTAATTTTTTAGCTTCTGCTTCAAAAACTCTAATAAATTCTTCACCAATTATTTTTCTTTTTTGTTCAGGATCTGTAACACCTGATAATTTATCTAAAAATCTATCTTTTACATTAACTCTTATAAAGTTAATATCATATTGTTTTGTGAAAATTTCTTCAACTTCATCACCTTCGTTTTTACGAAGTAAACCATGGTCAACAAATATACAAGTTAAGTTTTTTCCAATAGCTTTACTTAATAAAACTGCTGCGACTGAAGAGTCAACACCTCCAGATAATGCACATAAAGCTTTTTTATCTCCGATTTTTTCTTTTAAAGTTTTAATTGAATCTTCAACAAAAGAAGACATTGTCCAATCTCCAGTACATTTACATATATTATATAAGAAATTCTTAATTACTAAAGTACCATTTACAGAATTATTAACTTCTGGATGGAATTGAATTCCATAAAGTTTCTTTTCTTCATTTTCAATTGCAGCATTAGGACAAGAAGATGTATAACCTATATTTTTAAAACCTTCTGGAACTTTTTCTACATAATCTGTATGGCTCATTAAGAAACCATTTGTACTTTCAAACCCTTGAAATAATAGGGAAGTGTTATCTATATTAACATCTGTTGTTCCATATTCTCTTTTATTTGCTCTTGCAACTGTACCATTTAATGTATGTGTAATAAGTTGCATACCATAGCATATACCTAAAACAGGTATACCTAATTCAAATATTTCTTTAGAGCATTTTGGAGAATCTTCTCCATAAACACTAGCAGGTCCACCTGTAAATATGATTCCTTTAGGATTTTTTTCTTTAATTTTTTCTATTGAAATATCAAATGGCACTACTTCAGAGTATACATTACATTCTCTTACTCTTCTGGCAATAAGTTGATTATATTGTCCTCCAAAGTCAAGTATTAATATTAGTTCATTATTTTTCACAATTTTACCTCCAAAATCAATTTGTATTATTTTATCATATTATGCAATTTAAGTAAATAAAAATTTGAAAACTATCTCATAAATTTACATAATTTCATATTATATATAAAGTAATACGAAAGGGGGAAGTGATATATTTGAATTTTGAAGGAGTAAAAATTGGATTTGTACTTACAGGATCTTTTTGTACATTTAGCAAAACAATACCTAAAATTAAAGAATTAGTAAAATTAGGAGCTACAGTTATTCCAATTATGTCTTTTAATGCTTATAATCTTGACACTAAATTTGGTAAAGCAGAAGATTTTATAAAGGAAATAGAAGAGATAACAGGAAATAAAATAATTCATACTATAAAAGATGCAGAACCCATCGGACCTAAAAAAATGACAGATATAATGATTATAGCACCAGCTACAGGTAATACAATGGCAAAACTTGCAAATGATATAATAGACACACCTGCAACAATGGCTGCAAAATCACATTTAAGAAATAATAATCCATTAGTTATAGCAGCATCAACCAATAATGGTCTTAGCGGAAATGCAGAAAATATAGGGAGATTGTTAAACAAAAATAATTATTATTTTGTACCATTTAGGCAAGATAATCCTATAACTAAACCACGTTCATTAGTTTTTGATCCTGATTATATAATAAAAACAATAGCAGCAGCCTTAAATAAAGAACAGATACAGCCGATATTGTTATGAATATAAATAAAATGCACTCAAAATATTAAATATTATATTTAATTTAATATTATAAGTGCATTTTTATTATGTTAAATATTATTTATTTTTTATAAATCTATATTTAAACCAATAATTTTTCTTTAAGAAATTTGAAAATTCTTCATGAGTTCCATAATAAAATCCTTTCTTATTTACTAAAAGAGAATTTTCATCATCAATATATAAATAAAAAAAGTCAGTTGTTTCAAATATTTTATATAAATTCATATATTTAATCTTATCAAAATTAGAGTCATCAAAAAGTTTAAAATATTTTTTATAGAACTCATATTTAAAGACTTTTTCTTTAACGATTTTATCACTATTCATATCTTTTTTTACTAAAACTTGAGGTCTATAAAGTTTCCATATTAAATATATTGCTAATATAATTAATGCTAAAAATGATTGTAAATAAAGTCTTTTTAAGAAATAAAATATTATACATAATAATATAAGGATAGTTACAGAAAAGAAGTATACTTTATCTTTTAATCCGAATTTTCTATAATGAAATTCAAGAAATTCATTGTAAGCACTTTTACTATATTGAGTTTTATTTTTAAATAATATATCCATTAAAATCACCAATTGAATTATATCATATTATAATATATAGTCAAATTAAAAATTTTAAAAAAAGTATTGATATAGAATATATGTTCGTATATAATTAATTTAATAAACGAACATATATTCTGTGGAGGTAAAATATGAAACTAAAAATAGTTAATGTAAAAAAATTCTTTTTGAATTGTACAATGTTGTTAGGAATTGTAGTAATATGTGGAATTATCTTTACAAACAAATCTTATTCTAAATCAGAAGAAGTATATAAAAATGAAACAATAGTACAAGGAGAAACACTATGGGAAATAGCTAAAAATGAAAAAAACAACAATGATTACTATAAGGATAAAGATGTTAGATACATTGTATATGATTTGCAACAAATTAATAATTTGTTAAATACTAACTTAATAGATGGACAAGAAATTATAATTCCCACTTATAAATAAAAGAAACTTATAATAAATAAGCTTCTTTTATTTTTATAAATTTGATAATGGATTACTTTCAACTGCATTTCTAACTTGTTCATTATTTACATGGGTATATATTTCTGTTGTAGAAATACTTTCATGTCCGAGTAATTCTTGTAAAGCTCTTATATCAACATTACCATACTGATACATAAGAGTGGCTGCTGTATGCCTTAATTTGTGCACAGAATATTTTTGGCTATCAAGTCCAGCTTCTTGTAATTCTTTATATATAATGTGTTGAACTGTTCTATTACTAATGCGCTCTTTTCTTTCACTTAAGAATAAAGCTTTATCGGAATTTTTAGAATCCTTTTTTGCATTTTTAGGTCTAACTTGTAAATAATTGTTTATTACTCTCATACAAGCACTATTTAAATAAATTGTTCTTTCTTTGTTTCCTTTACCAATAACAGTCATTTTACATTCACTAAAATCAATATTATTTAAATTAATTCCAACAAGTTCAGATAAACGCATGCCACAATTTAAGAAAAGAGTTGTGATTGCATAATCTCTCTCATTATTTCTATTATCTTCGTTACCTGCAGCATCTAAAAGTTTTTTACTATTTTCTAATGATAAATATTTTGGCATTCTTTTGTCAAGTTTAGGCGTTTCTAAGTTTTGTGCTGGATTTTCAGTTAGAATATTTGCTTTATTAACTAAATATTTAAAAAATATTCTTATTGTAGAAATTTTTCTAGCTCTTGTAGAAGCTTTGCTTTGGTTAGTTGTAGCTAAATATGAAATAAAAGAATGAATGTTATTTAAATTAATTTTTTTCAATGTATCTACACTAAAATTTGATATATCTATTTTATCAAAATCTTTTTCATTTGTTTCTTTAAATTCTATCATCATATATTTTAAAAACATATTTAAGTCATAATTATATTCTTTAACAGAGTTAGGTGATTTATTTAAAATAGTAATAGAATAGTCTAAAAAAGAATTTAAAAATTCTGGATTTTTATCTCTGTTTATCATTTGAATTCACACTCCATAGATATTTTTTTATATAATATCACTGATTTTAAAAAATTAAAAGACTTTTGTGCAATGTTAAATAAAATTAAGTTGATAATTATTTATTATTGTGGTATAAATATCAACAGAAAGGAAGGCACATATGAATAAATTTATGAAAATGGCAAAAACTAATGCTGATAATGGAATAATAAAAAAAGAGGGAGGACCATTTGGAGCTGTAATTATTGATAAAGATGGAAATGTAATTGCAAATGGAAATAATCAAGTTTTACTTCAAAATGATCCAACTGCACATGCTGAAATTGTAGCAATAAGAAATGCTTGTAAAGTATTAAATACCTATGATTTATCAGATTATATATTATATACATCATGTGAACCTTGTCCAATGTGTTTGTCTGCTATAATTTGGTCAAATATTAAAACCGTATATTATGGTTGCACTAAAAAAGATGCAGGGGAAATAGGATTTAGAGATGATATAATTTATGATTATTTAAGTGGAAAAAATAATGATTTAATAAATTTACAAGAAATGGATAGAAATGAATGCATAAAAACATTCGAAGAATATAAAAAACAAAATGGAGTTATATATTAAGATTTTTAGGAGGTCAAACAATTATTATGCCTAAGGATATTAGATTAGCTCAAGGAATTACTGTGTTGAGTACAAAAACAGAAGTTACTATAGATTGGTTATATCCTACAGAAGGTACCGCTCATCAAGATGTAGTTGTTACATATAAAAATAAGGTGAATCTTATTCAACATTAGTTAATTGGGTATAAACAGATGAAAAAATAGAAAGTTAAAGAGAGTATTTAATACTCTCTTTAATAAATTTCTTTTTATATTTTTTATGGTCTCTATTATTTTATATCTATACATAAAATTTTCACAATAATATATTATTTTAAATTTACATCTTATTTTTTTACATTTATTAAAAACAATTACTTTTATATAATTTTTCATTATTTTTAACAATTGTAATATTTTCTAAGACATTACAATTATTACTAAACTTTTTGCACCTGAAAGGTAATAGTAGAAGTTGCTTCTGGTGCTATTGCTTCTAATACTACAGTTAATTGCCCAGTTGAAGAATCATAATTTTCAGTTAAATCAGCTATACTAGTTAATTTTACATTTGCCATTTTAATTCACTTCCTAATTATAATATATAATTAATATAATAATTAGTTGTATATTTTGAATTCTTTTGTCGATAAAAATAAAAAACTAATATAGCTAGAATAGCTGAAAATAGTGCAGTTGGGTATGATACTAATGTATAAAAAATGAAATCTTTTATTTGACAAAGTAAAAGTTAAGGTATATAATAGACAGGTTGACAAAAGTGCAATGCATATAAAAAACAAAAGAGAGGAGAAAAAAATGGAACAAGAAGAAAATATATTAGGAAAAGAAAAAATAGGAAAATTAATAAGAAAATTTTCAATCCCTTGTATAATATCAATGTTAGTAAATTCATTATATAATATTGTTGATCAAATATTTATAGGTCAAGGTGTTGGATATTTAGGAAATGGTGCAACAAATGTAGTATTTCCTTTAGTAATGATAGGATTAGCATTTTCACTTATGTTTGGTGATGGTGCATCTGCTTATTTAAGTTTAAAACTAGGAGAAAAAAAGAAAAAAGAAGCAGAAAACGGCGTTGGTAATGGAATTATGCTTTCAATAATTGTATCTGTAATATTCTGCATAGTTACATTATTATTTTTACCACAATTTTTGAAAATATTTGGTTGTACAGAAAATCTAAAAAGCTATGCAATGACTTATGGAACAATAATTGCAATAGGATTCCCATTTTCTATGATAGGAACAACTTTAAATTCAATTATTAGAGCTGATGGTAGTCCTAAATATTCTATGTTTAGTATGATATCTGGAGCCGTATTAAATACTATTTTAGATCCAATTTTCATATTTGTATTACATAAAGGGGTAGAAGGAGCAGCAATTGCAACAGTTATAAGTCAAATAGTAACATTTATTTTAAATGTAATATACATTAAAAGATTTAAAACAATAAAAATCTCAAAAGATTGTTTTAAATTGCAATTTAATATATGTAAAAAAGTTGCAATGCTTGGAGTAAGTAGTTTTATTACTCAAATGAGCTTTGTTTGTGTTATGGCAGTTGAAAATAATTTACTTGGAAAATATGGTGCAGAAAGTAAATATGGAGCTGAAATTCCTATTACAGTTTTAGGAATAGTAATGAAAATAAATCAAATATTAAATAGTATAATTGTTGGTATTGCTGCTGGAAGTCAACCAATTTGGGGATATAATTATGGTGCTAAGAAGTTTGATAGAGTAAAACAAACACTAAAAATTGTATTAAGTGCAAGTGTAATTATAAGTACTATTGCATTTATATTATTCCAAACAATACCAGATAAATTGATATTATTATTTGGTAGCGGTGATGAAAACTATATGGATTTTGCTTGCTTAGCATTTAGAACATATTTAATGCTTTGTATATTTAATGGTGTTCAAATACCTTCAGGAATATTTTTCCAAGCAATTGGTCAAAGCACAAAAAGTGCAATATTATCACTTTCAAGACAAATTGTTATTTTAATACCATCAATGATAATATTAAGTCAATTATTTGGAATTATTGGTGTATTAAGTGCAGGACCTGTAGCTGATGGATTAGCATTTATATTAGCAGTTAGTTTATTATTAAGAGAATCTAAAAAACTAAAGAATGTTAATATTGAAACAAATAATATAGATCAAACTACTGAAATAAATACGGATAATAATCAAAAAATAATAATTACTATTTCTAGAGAATATGGTTCTGGTGGAAGATACATTGGAAAATTAGTTGCAGAAAAATTAGGAATAAAATTATATGACAATGAATTTGTTTTAAAAATGGCTGAAGATACGGGATTATCTGCTAAATATATTGAGGATAATGAACAAAAAAGGAATATATTAGATAATTTCAATAATGGATATTATTATGGATTGAATAATTCAGATGAACTATTTATTAAAGAATCAGAATTAATAAAAGAAATCGCTGATAAAGAATCTTGCGTTATAATAGGTAGATGTGCAGATTTTATACTAAAAGATAGAAAGAATGTTTTAAAAGTATTTGTAAGTAGTAGTATGGACGATAAAATTAAAAGAGCAACTAGTTTTTATGAATTAGATAAATCTAAAGCAGAAAAAGAAATAAATAGAATAAATAAATTAAGAGCAAATCATTATAAATATTATACAGAAAAAGAATGGAACAATCCATCTAATTATGATATTTGTATAAATAGTGATACAATTGGAATAGAAAATGCAGTTGAATTAATTTATAATATTGCAACAAAGGAACTTATAACAGAATAACAAATAATAATAAAAAACAGAGTTTAATTTTAGAAAAACTCTGTTTTTATTGGCTTGAGTTCTTTAAAGGTAAGTGATAAAATTATTTATATAATGTAAGATAGGGGAGTTAAAATGATATATAGAAAAACATATGAATCACCATTTGAAACAATTTATCTAGAAAGTGATGGAAATTATTTAACTGGTCTTTGGTTTAGAGATTCTAGGGATTCAAAAAAGCATGAAAGTGAATATAAAGAAGAAAATTTACCGATTTTTGATCAAACAATAAATTGGTTAGATATTTATTTTAGTGGAAAAAATCCAGGATTTATACCACAATATAAAATAAATAACTTAACACTATTTAGAAAACAAGTTATAGATATTATGAATAAAATACCTTATGGTAAAACAATTACATACAATGATATAGCCAAAGAAATAGCTAAGAAAAAGGGAATAGATAGAATGTCTGCACAAGCTGTTGGAGGAGCTGTTGGATGGAATCCAATTTGTATTATTATTCCTTGTCATAGAGTTATCGGCTCAAATAATTCTCTTGTAGGATATGGTGGGGGAATAAAGAATAAAATTAAACTTTTAGAAATAGAAAAAAATGACATGAGTAAGTTTATTGTTCCTAAAAAAGGAACAGCATTATAGTATAAAAAGTAGTATTTATATATAATACAAAATAAAAGTAATTAACTACTTTAAAAAAAATTCTTATAAAATTACTGACAAATTAATGTTTTTGTAATATAATATTAAATATTTTAATTGTAGTCTCGTATAACAAATGTAAGGAGGAATTTAATATGTTTTCACGGATTAAACAAATGTATTTATCAGGATTAAAATGGAGTACTGAATTCATATTGCAACGAGTATATAATGCTGTAATAATAATTGAAATTTTGTATTATTTATGTTCACAAAATAATACAAAAAATCTTCATATAATTGTTATGGTAGTGCATTTATTGAGCATTTATGTAGTAGGCTATAAAAAAGGATGCTGGGAAGGATCATGTTTTCAAGGCTCAAATAAAGAAAAAATGTATCAAATAATATATTTTGCTTTAAATGGATGTCTAATTTTAACAGATTTGATTTTTTCAAAATCATTGATCCTCTTATTGTTGTTGATTATTCCAATAATGGTATCTTTATCGTCTGCAGTAATAATCAATATAATCATTCCAAAATGTATTGAAAAAATTATGAACAAGATTATTAATATAAAATATAGTAAATTAGAATATATGTATATATTAATGTCATTAATGTTAAATATAATTTTCTTTGCATTAGCATTATATTTTATTAATATTACATTCAAATTTAAAATAATAATTTTTATGCTATATGTAATATTAATACCTTTAGTTAATTATTGGGAGGATGAATGCATGAATTTTTATGCATTTTTTGCATGTGAAAAAATATAAAATAATTTGTAACAAGAAAACTATTAGGAGAGAGTCTATATATTATATAGGCTCTCTAAAATTATGATATAAAATTGTATAATATAGAAAATTGGTATTTACAGAGATGTGATATTGCTATTGTATACGATTTAAAAAATCAAGATAATGTAAAATGATTTGGAAATTGTTAGAGGTAAGGAAAAGGTACTGCAGAGATTAAAAGAATTGTATAAGACAAGTAAAGCTAATAGATTATATAATTTTTATTGTAGCATTCAATTAAATGGTATTGATTATTTAAAAGAAAATATGTGTTCAAGTACTTATTATGATAATTTAAAAGAATTAGAGGAGAGCAGAGTAGATATAAGTCAATGTTATAATTTTAGTGAAACAATAATTGATTTTAACCCTTTTGAATTTGAAGAAGTAGCTTGAAAGAGTAGTTTTATAATTACTCTTTTGAATATACTTCATCTGTACATATAATTTTTATATATTTTTCTAATTCTTCAATATCTTGTTTTGATGTTATTCTTAATATGCTTATATCTAAATCTTTAAATAAATTATTTATAAATTCATCTCTAATAATTCTATTTTTATAGTTATGTGTATAATCATCTAATTCTATACAAAGTCTAATTCTTGTTGTGTCTTCATCTACTATAACAAAGTCTATTGTTTTTGATTTTATTTTATTAAAATATTTAATATAGTCTTTATTATCTTTAGGTAAATTTACTTCTATAATTTCATATAATGCTACTTGTGTTAATAATATTAAATTATATTTTTTGCAAATGTTTAATAGTTTTCTATACATATTTAATTCATTTTGAGTTGTTATATATCTTTTTTTTCTATAGTATTTTTGTAATTCTGTTATTTCCGTTTTATCTTTGAGTTCATCTTTTATAATGTCATTTTTTTGATTTTCTTTTCTTAATTCATATTTTTTTAATCTTTTTTTATAATTTTGTGTATCTATATGTATTAGTATAAAGAATATAGTAATTATAATTAAAAATAGTATTATCATTTTTTTCTCCTTTTTGTTTTAATTATATCATAATTGTTTATATAATTTTGTCTTATTTTGTCGAAGTGTTATTTATTTGCAATGTTAACATAAATATGATATAATTTATCTTTAAAGGGGGTAGAGTATGAAAGAATATGCTATTTATATTAGGCAAGGTGAGGGGACGCCTTATATAGTCAGTACATACAATAATTTATTTGATGTAAAAGAAGCCTTATATAATATGATATCATTAGAAGAGAAGAGACAGAGACCATATTTTGTAGATAACGACTTTTTTAATAATATCTATGCTTATCAATGTAAATTAAAATACTTTAAAGTTATTGTTAGAGATGTTACAGATTGGGAAAAATATGTAGATAAATTAGAAGAAAAAGAAAATTCTAATCTAATTTATTTTAAAGATTTTAAAAATGTATTGACAAAATAAAAATTTTCTAGTATAAAATAGATAATATTAAGTCTTTATAAAATATAGTTTAATTCAAATCTAAGGGCATATAGGGTATGTCTTATTAAATATTATATATAACATTGCACAAAATCAAAGTTTTGTGCAAAAAGAGATAGGAGTATAATATAAAACAGCCATAAACCTCTACTTCTGTTATTTAAAGGCTTTTGACTGCTTTATTTCTATTAATATTGTATATCTTTATTTCATTATTATATTTATATTCTTTATTATTATAATCTTTTGTATTACTTATTATATCAGTATTTATATGGCTTTTTAAAATCAATTTTAAACCATTTTTTTATTTTGTATATATAATTTCATTACTGTAATTATTTTACTCATTATAATCTTAAATTTATATCTATAATTTTTTCAAAAATCTCCAAAGTGCCTATTTCTCTGTATTTGCCGTGTTTTGTCAACAACAAACTATAAGCCTTAAAAATAAAAACGGCTTAAAATCGATTCTCGTGTGTCGCTTTTTTGAGGTATTTTTACATTTTTTTATATACCTATATAAGTATAAAGAATAACCAAATTTTTATCTAAAATCTCTCAAAATCAGAATTATCAATATTTTTCTCAAATACAGTTATATGGCTTGAATATTAAAATAGCTTAAAATTGATTTTCACAAGTTTAAATTATAATAATTAAAATACATATAAATTAAAAACCAAACATTAAAATTTGCAATTAACAAATGTTCGTTTTAAAAAAATTCTATAAATTTAAAATCTTTAATTTGTAATTTTTTAAATTTTAAAATTTCAAATATAATATTTTTTTAATTTTATTTTTAATTTTAAAAATTTTTAATTATAAATCTGAAGCAAATTCTATTATGTAAAAACTTTGTACAAAATTTTTCTGCATATTTTGCTATAAATATTTATATTAAATATAAATCTACGACATTAAAAATATGGGCTATCCCCCCTACTCTACTCATTTTTATTTAAATTATAAAAATGTATCTTCATGTTATAAAAAAAAGATAGCTTTACACTACCTTCATTTAATTTTTTAACTTTACTTGCTTTGCACAAAATATTTTACTGTTTATCGAAAATATAGCCTTCTCCTTACTTTATCTTGTTTCTTGTAAAAGAAAAAGTATCTACTTTATAAAATATATTTTATATAATCCTCTTTATTATTAGTTGCAAGTATAGAATTTGGACCATTGAAGCTCATTTGTTTACCATTTATTGTAGTAACTTTACCACCAGCCTCTTCAACAATCAAGAGACCTGCTGCGTAATCCCAAGGTTGTAATTTTAACTCAAAGTAAACTTCTGCACGTCCACATGCAATATTACATAATTCAATAACAGCACTACCAAATCTTCTAAAATCTGTTGCTAATATTGAGAATTTATTTAATAGTTGTATAGATTTTTCACGTAATTCTTTATAATATGGAGCATTACCTGATAAAACAATTCCTTCACTTAAAGTTTTATCTGATACTTTAAGTGATTTATTATTTAGATATGCACCCTTATTTTTTTGAGCTATATACATTTCATCTAAATAAGGATTATAACATACTGCTATATAAGGTTTAGCATCTTTTAATAATCCTACGGATATAGCACTTAATGAAAAATGTCTACTAAAGTTTGTTGTGCCATCTATTGGATCGACTATAAAAGTATATCCATTTTCTAATACATTTTTATCCAAGTCATCCTCTTCACCAATAAACTTAGCATCTGGTAATAATTCTAAAAGTTTCTCTTTTAATTCTTTTTGGATTTTTTTATCGTATTCTGTAACAATATTTCCAATTCCTTCTTTTTTTTCAATATTCATTTTTTCATTTTTTGCTTGTAAAATTTGTGTTCCACAGTTTCTGACTATTGTTTCTATTTTATATATTAATTCATTCATAGGCAAATCTCCTTTAACAATACTTGTTTTATTCATTATTCAAAAAATTTATCACTAAATCTATAATTACTTCTTTTTCCTTTGGATTCGATTCAGCAATTAATAAAGTAAGAGCCGTTAATGTATTATTATCAATTACTTGTTTACCGTTTTTATATAATATTCCGTAAAAATTTAGAAAATATATAAACAAAGTTGCTGCAATTCTTTTATTGCCATCTGCAAATACATGGTTTTTTACTATTAAATATAAGAAATTTGCTCCTTTCTCTTCTATACTCTTGTAAATATCTTGTCCGTGCAAAACTTTGATAAATATTTCCAATAATTGATTCTAAGCCTTTATCTCTTTCAACTGCGAATAATGAGCTTTCTTCATTAAATCTTAATTTATTAATTATTTCCATACAATCTTTATATTCAATTTTTCTATCATCAATAATTCCATCAATCTTCTTTAAAGTTTTGTGATCATAATCGTCTAATAAATCTAATGCTTTTGAATAATCTCCAATTACTTTTAATATTTCCTTAGCATCATTTCCTTCTAGTCTTTCATCAATTCTATTTGCAATATCAATTAATTTTATAGTTTTTTCTAAATATTCTAATCTTCTTTGATTAACTGCATAACCTTTTAACATGTAGTCTTTCAAAATCTTATTTGCCCATTGTCTAAATATTACGCCATTTTTTGATTTGACTCTATATCCAACAGAAATAATAACATCAAGATTATATATTTTAGATTTTCTTCCTCCAGAACTTTTATCGGAAATTCCGATAGAAGTTTTTTCATCTAGTTCACCTTCTTTAAAAATATTGTTAATATGTTCACTCAATGTAGATTGTTTTACATCAAATAATAACGCCATTTGCGCTTGTGTTAACCATACTGTTTCTTCATGTAAATTTACCTCTAATTTTACTCCTTGGTTTTCAAATAAAATAATTTCATTTCTTTTTTTGTCCATAAGAACACATCCTTTTTCTATAAAATTTAGTTCTTATTTCATTTATTGTTACATAAAAATTATAATCTTTTCTATATTTGAACTATTTGCCATATTATATAATAAGAACAAATATTTGTCTATATGTTTTGTGAAGTTTGTCAAAATTTCACGTTTTTGATACCTACTTTTAAAATATATTTCACGATTTTGATACTTTGTCACAGCAAAAAAGCCGTATTTTCAAAGTTTTGTGCAAAAAAGAGTAGGAACAAAATATAAAACCATACATATATGGTCCTACCCGCAAAATCTTGCAATTTCTTGCTATTACTAGTATTTAATCTATTTATTCTAACAAAAACTATATTACTTTCTTATAAAACTCTCTTAAATTTGATTCTCTGAAGCCTCATTATTTTTAATTGTTCCTGGTTGGATTTTTTTTCATTATTGTAACCACATATTTAAAAAAATTTATATAACTTTAGATTATTTTTATCAAATTTTCTTTCATAATCTGCCATTGTTTTATATCAACTCCTTTTTATAATAAATTATGCACAAAAAGCCTCTGCTGTATCAATTTGAACATGTCCTAATAATTCTTGAATAGTTCTAATATAGGTAATTTTGGACGCTATAAAAAATAGTATTACATTTTTTTATAATGTAACACTATTTTTTATAATGTATCTTATTATCTTTTTAGTTATAATTTTCCTATAACCAATTTCCAACTTTTTTAATGTATATTTTCTTTACAATCTGAACTAAAATTACATATAGGATAGTCAATCCTGCTACTATTAAATAATATAATGGTGGCATTATTTCAAAATGGAATGATTCAATATTATATAATAATATTGGTGTAAATATTGTTCCTATTATTGTAACCATTGTTAAACAAGTTAATATTGGGTTGGCTTTTGACTGTACAAAAGGTACTTTTTCAGTACGAACGAAATGAATTATCAATGTTTCACTTATTAGACATTCAACAAACCATGCTGTTTGAAAATAACTTTCACTTACAGCTCCATTATATCCTAATATAAACCAAAATGCTAAAAACGCCAAAACATCTATTATCGAACTTACTGGTCCCATTACATTCATAAATGTTCCCAATCCTTTTGTATCCCATTTTCTTGGTTTTATTAAAAATTCCTCATCAACATTATCATATGGTATTCCTATTTGAGAAAAATCATATAAAAAGTCTTGAATTAACATTTGAATTGGCAATAATGGTAAAAATGGTAAGAAAATACTTGCAATAAATATACTAAATACATCTCCAAAATCTGAACTTAAAGCCATTTTCATATATTTTATAATATTTCCATATACTTTTCTTCCTTCTATTACTCCATTAAATATTACTTTTAAACTTTTTTCTAATAAAATAATATCACTTGCTTCTTTAGCAATGTCTGTTGCTGTATTTACACATATTCCAACATCTGCATTATGTAATGATGGTGCATCATTTACACCATCTCCCATATAGCCTACTACATGTCCATTTTTTCTAAGAGCCTTTATTATTCTTTCTTTTTGTAAAGGATTCATTCTAGCAAAAACATTTACTTCCTCAACCTTTTTAGCAAGTTCTCCATCTGGCATCCTATCAATATCTGTACCTAATAATATTTTTGAATCTTCTATTCCTACCAAGTTACAAATATTTTCAGTGGCATATTGGTTATCTCCTGTTAAAATCTTTGTTGTTATTCCATATTCTTTTAATTTCTTTATTGTACTTTTTACTTCTTTTTTTGGTGGATCTAAAAATGCTACAAATCCTATAAATGTCATTTCTTTTTCATCATCGCTATTAAATATATCTTTTCCTCTATACTCTCTTTTTGATGCTAACGCGATTACCTGCATTCCTTGTTTTGCAAGATTTTCAGCATTTTTATTAATATTTTGTATCATTTCTTGAGTTAGCTCTTTATGTTCGCCATCTATTTTTACTTGATTACAACTTTTTAATACTTCTTCTAATGCTCCTTTAGTAATTATCCTATAATGATCATCATGTTTTACTACAATACTTACTTTTTTTCTAATATAATCAAATGGAATTTCATCAATTTTTTCATAATTAATAACTTGTTCTTTTATTTTATGCTGAACTCCATATGTTATTACTGCTTTATCTACCAGATTTTTCATTCCAGTACTATAATAGCTATTTAAAAATGCATATTCTAATATAGATAAATCTTCTTTTCCTTCAACATTTATATATTTCTGTAATACTATCTTGTCTAATGTTAATGTTCCTGTTTTATCAGTGCATAAAACATCTATTGCACCTAAATTTTGAATTGCCTGAATGTTTTTTACTAATGTTTTTTTCTTTGCAAGAGTTTTCGTTCCTTTAGTTAAATTAACATTTACTATCATAGGCAACATTGTTGGAGTAATTCCAACAGCTACTGATAATGCAAATAGCACTGCTTCTAATATATCTTTTCGTATAAATGCATAAATAATAAATACTGCTATTGAAACTACAACCATGTATTTTATTAATAATTTTGTAATTCCATTCATACCTTTTTCAAAATTTGTCGTTTCTCTTTTATTATCAATTTGTTTTCCCATACTTCCTAGATATGTAGAAAAACCAGTAGTAATTACTATAGCTGTTGCATCTCCACTTATTACACTTGTTCCCATTAAACATATATTTGAAATTGAAAATATTTCATTTGAGTTATTAAATTTATCTGTTTTTTCAATAGGCGCACTTTCACCTGTAAAAACAGATTGATTTAAAAACAAGTCCTTATTTTCTATAATCATTACATCAGCTGGAATAATAGAACCTGCATTTAGATGAATAATATCACCTTTTACAACTTTTTCCGTTCTTATTGTTTGTTCTTTTCCATTTCTTATAACCGTTGCCGTTGAAAACATTTCACTTTTTAATTTTCTATTGAATTTATATGTTGAATAATTTTGGGCAAATTTTATCATAGCACTTACAAATCCAATTGCTAAAATAATAACTGTACCTAATGTATCATCACCAACAAATTTATTTATTATTGCTAAAACAACTAAAATTAAAATAAATTTATCTTTAAATGAATTTATAAAAAAATAAAACCATGAATGTTTATTATCTTTTACAACAACATTTTCTCCATCTTCTTCTAATTTTTGTTCTGCTTCTTTATTTGTCAATCCTTTTTCAATATTAGTTTTAAGCTCTTGTATTATTTCTTGTTTTTCTTTTTGCGCAATTTTCTTATATTTTTCTAGTATTTTCTCATCATTATTACTCATTAAATTTTTATTTTTTAATTTGTTCTTTATAAAAAATAATCTAATCAATTTCTATGTATCTCCTTTTTTTATATTTTATAAAATTGTATCACTTAATATATTTTTTGTATATATTTTTTATATTTCTTTTTTCTCATATTACTTTGTTTTCTTCTTTTAAAAATTCACTTTCTATTTTTATATGTTCTTTTGATATTGGTAGTGGAGTCTGGTATTGCGCAATAAACGATAGTCCCATCAAAATTTAAATATATTCTTACTGATACTGGTTGGAGTTTAAAGCCTATCTTAGATTCTATGGTGCAATGGGGAAATAATTATCGTGAAATGCAAAATTTGCTAAATATCTAATACTACTTTGCAATGCTGCTTTTGCCCCCCCATAGCGTTATATCCCTCAATTGTTTTTTCTGCTCCAAAATAAGTTAATGTTACAATACTTGCTTTTGGATTTAGCATTTTTCCCTCCTTTTTCTGAAGGTATAAAAAAAATAAGCTGAACAAACTTTATTCAACTTAACTGTTAGATATTATTTCAATAACCATATTTAATAGGAATTTTAAAATAAAATTATAATATTTTTTCTAATTTTATTTTTTAATTACCTCTGTATAAAGATGCCTAAAAGTTATAATTGGTTTCTTAATATTACTGTTGTATTTCCAGCAAAATTGTTTTTTTCAATAGAATAATTAGAATAGCCAACAGCATCTAAAACAAATGATATATCTGCTATAGAACCAAAATATAGTTATATTTAAAAATACAAGAGATAAATTTAATTCTAAATCTATAATAATTTTTCTAGTGCTTTTATTATACTTTCATAATTATCAGGTTCAACCTTTTTTGAAATAATTCCCATTAAATTACCTGTAGCAATATTCTTTTCATTATCATCAATAAAAATACATTCGTTTGGTAATAATTTATATCTTTCTAATAAAACATTATATATTGCTTTATATGGTTTCACTTTATGTTCTTTATATGATAACACATATCCATCTACCAAATTAAATAAATCACTTTTATTAACAAACTCAAATGTATATGGATTTATATTTGATAATAAATATATTTTGTAATTATTATCTTTTAATTTTCGTATTAGACTTAATACCCTTTCATCTACTTGTGCAAAATCATTATAATTTTTCCAAAAATCAACTATCAATTTATCATTACAATGATTAGTTCTATCTTTTACGATTTCTATAGCATCTTCTCTTGATATATAACCCGTATCAATTAAAGCATTTCCTAGCCACTCTGGAGAATTAATTATATTTTCTAATATAAATTTTTGTTCTTCTTTGTTAGTTGTAAACTTTGGTAAAACTTCATTAATATTAAAATTCAAAATTACATTTCCTATATCAAATATTATATTTTTAATCATTTATACTTTTCTCCTATACTTTTTTAAAGATTTCAATAAAATTATCTTTCTATGTTTGTCTTATCTTTATAATCTAAATGTTCAATGTTGCTATTTATATTCTTTTGATTTATATTGTCTGTAGTATTACTTACTGATAAACTATCTATAAACATTTTTCTTTTTTCTTTAAAATTGCTTTTGTTATCAACTTGATTTTCATAATTTTTTCCCTCAGATAATAGTTTTGTATCTTTTTTTCTAAATTTTTCTATAACTAATTTTATCCAATGAATTGGATTCATTTTTTGTCTAATGTTTTTTACTTTTTTATTTATAATATCTACTTTCTGCTCTATTTTTTTTGATACTCTTTCAACTTCATCATTGTAGTTAAAAGTAGGGTCTTCTATATAGTCAAAAAGAGAGTTGTTATTATATAACTGATTTTCATTATTATTTTGCTTTTCTGATTTTTTTTCTGATATAGCATTAGGAAGTTTGTAAATTGCATGTTTAATCGTCTTAAATCCAACAATAAATTTTGCATAATCATTATATGATTTTTTATTATAATTTTGTTGAAAAGTTTTATATTTATTTTTTATTTCTTGCATTTTATTTTCCATAATTTATATTCCTTGACAAAGTAAGTTTATTTTTTGATTATATTATAAATTTTAAATTTCATTTTCATCTTCTTCATTAATCATAAACTCACGACTTGATACTCTTTTTTTATTTCTTTGATCTTCTATTTGATCAGATAATATATCTTTTATTTTTTCTGATTTTTTAATATTTTTAATATCAAATTCTGGTGTACTCTTATCTGCAGAACAACAATGTATTGTTCCTAATCCCCATATTCTTTGCCCTATTTTTCTGCTTAATGTTACATCCATTATTCTATACAAGCGAACCTCTTCTTGTTTTATATTAAAAAATCCTGTTTGAATAATTAATTTTTCTTCTGTTAATTTGTATTTTGTAAATGACCATGGTAAACCAAATAATGTTCTCTTTCTATCTTTCCATAAAATATTTTCACTCATAATAAAAAATCCTTTCATATTTATTTAATTCATTATATCTTTGTTTTAAGATAACTTATATTATAATATCATAATAATTATAATTTATCTACATTTTTTATTTCATAAAAAAATTAATTTTGTTATCTTAATATATTTCAAGATATATATAATAAAAGAGAGTTTATACTACACTCTCTCGACTATTTAAATCTTCTTAAATACAAATCTATTTTATCTAAAAATTCATCATTATTTTTAGTTTGAACCATCTGGTTGATAATCTGCTCTGTTACATCTGCAACTGGTAAACTATTTAATGCTTTTCTTAAAGCAAATACTGTTTCTAACTCTTTTTTTGATAATAATAAATCTTCTCTTCTAGTACCAGATTTATTTATATCAATTGCTGGGAAAATACGTTTTTCTGATAGTTTTCTATCTAGATGTACCTCCATATTTCCAGTACCTTTAAATTCTTCAAAGATAACATCATCCATTCTGCTACCAGTTTCTATTAATGAAGTAGCAAGAATAGTTAAACTTCCTCCATTTTCTATGTTTCTAGCAGCACCAAAAAATTTCTTTGGCTTGTGTAATGCACTTGGGTCAAGTCCACCTGATAATGTTCTACCTGATGATGGAATAACAAGATTATATGCACGAGCAAGTCTTGTTATACTATCTAGTAATATTACAACATCTTTATTTTGTTCAGTTATTCTTTTAGCTCTTTCTAATACCATTTCTGCTACTTTTACATGATGTTCTGGTAATTCATCAAATGTTGAATATATAACTTTACCTTTTATAGAACGTTTCATATCAGTTACTTCTTCTGGTCTTTCATCTATTAATAATACTATTAATTCAACTTCTGGATTATTGGTAGATATACTATTAGCTATTTTTTTCAATAATGTTGTTTTACCAACTTTGGGTGGTGCAACAATCATTCCTCTTTGCCCTTTTCCAATTGGAGATATTAAATCAATCATTCTCATTGAATATTCTTTAGAACTAGTTTCTAACTTTAATCTCTCATTTGCATATATTGGTGTTAATTCATCAAATCTTTTTCTTTTTGCAGCTTTTTCTGGATGTTGCCCATTTACTTCACCTACAAATATTAATGAAGGAAATCTCTCGCCATCCTTTACTCTAGATATACCCTTTATCATATCACCAGTGTCTAGTCTAAATCTTCTTATTTGAACAGGTGATATATATACGTCTTTATCACTAGATAAATAGTTTTCTCCTCTTAAAAAACCGTATCCATCAGGAAGTACTTCTAATATTCCTTCTATTATTTGATCCTCATTATTAGTAACTTTATATTCAATTGAGTGATCTTCTACTATATTAAAGTCTTCTAATTGATCTTTATCTTCTGAATCATATCTTAGCACTTTTTTGTTTTGGTGAGAATTTTTTTCTAAGTCGTTAAGCATAGAAACAAGTTCATCTTTTTTTAATTTTGATATATTTTTAATATTTTTTTCCTTAGCTATATTTTTTAATTCTATTAATGTCATATTTTCAAATTCTGTCATATATACCCTCCTATTAATATAAATATTATAGTAATCTTTTGGAAATTTTATTTAGATTAAAATATTTTTAGAATTTTAAACAATATACTTATAAATAATATGGTTAAATTATACCATATTATTTTTATATTGAAAACTATTTTTAAAAAAATAATCTTTAAAACATTATTGTTTTAAAGATTACATACCTTTATCTTCATATACTCTTTCATTTGGTAAATACATACCTAGTTTTTCTCTAGCTACTTGTTCTATATATTCCAAAGAATTAACATTATCTTTAGTATTGGCTAATTCTTGTTTATATTCTTGTTCTTGTTTAATTTCTTTTGAAAGTTCTTTTTGACTTTGATTATAATTATTTAATACTTTTTGTTGATTAACAAGTGTAATTGTTACATACAACACAGCCACTATAAATAATAATTTCTTATAAATTTTCTTGTTTTTTTTCATAAGTACTTCTCTCCAATTATCAATATTAAAAACCCTATAAATATATAATTCTACTTTTTTAATAAAAATCCTTCTTTTTATTACATTTTTTATTTATTTTTTTCAAGTATTACATTATTTTTGTTTTTTAATGTCATTTTTTTAGATATTTTCTTAATGTCTTTTTTTATATTTATGAATATAAATGAAATTGGTTTTAAAAATATTTTTTTGAAAATATTAAAAATAAACTTAAAAGGTATAACAATAATTTTTAAAATTAATTTAATACACATTTTTATTTTATTTAAAATATAAACATTTATTAATATTATATATTTGCTTAACAAAAGCATATATAGTATTATACCTATTAGAATGCCTAAAAATATATAAATACGTATTTCTCCATTATTAAATACAAATATAGAATATAATGTTAATAATCCTGTTAAAATCCAAAATAATATATCTTGACAATATGTTAATATATCTGCAGTTTTAAAAGCTTTTCTTAATATCCTAAAAAAATCAAATAACAATCCTATTATAAAACCATTTAAAACAAATATTAAAAATAAATATGCTTGATTTATAGCCATTATTTTCTCACCATCTTTTATTTAAAAATTTTACTAAACAAATTTCCGGCATTTTTATCTTGATTATTTTCACTATATGATAAATAAGATATTTCTCCTTCTACTACAACTTCTGATGTATCTATACTTAATTTATTTATTCTAAGATTTTCACCTTTAACAGTTAATAAACCTAACTCTGTTTCAACCATAACTACTTGATCATCAAAGCTAAGAACATCTAATACTCCTGATATACTTAACTTTCCTCTATTTTCTAAAACAAGATTTTGAATTACCCCTGTGTTATTTATACTTTTTCTCTCCTCTATAGTCATAATATATACCTCCTATAATACAGTCTAAATTATATATATTCAAGGTTTGTCTTATTTAGAACTTTTTATTTAATAAAAATACACGCTTTTATTAAAGCGTGTATTTTTCTGTAATTTATTATTCTATTATTTCCTTGTGTAATTGTTCCAATATGCTATTTGAAACTATATCTTTAAACACTATACTTATTTTATATTCAGTAACATCAATATTTAAAATATTACAATTATTAATTTCTAGTATTTTCATCGTCCTTTTTAAAATTTTATTATTGTTCATTATACCATGACCTATAATAGATATCCTAGATACATTATAATATGTGCAATCTAATATATCTAAATCATTTTCTAGAAGATTAGCAAATTTATTAAACATTGTACTTTTTATATAAAAACTTATATCAAGAGAATAATTACTATTATTTACTAAATTTTTTACAGTAATATTATTATCTATTAAAATTTTATATAATTTATTGAAAATCTCTGTACTATATTTATCAGATTTTGCATGAATAAATATTATATCATCATTTTTTACAATACTTTTAACTGTTGTTCCCTCTATTTTATTATTTATAATAGTACCTGGTTTATTATTAAATGTAGACTTAGTTATTATAGGTACTTTAAATCTTTCTCCAACTTCTACACATCTATTATGAAGAACTTTTGCTCCCTCACTTGCAATGTCTAACATTTCTTCATATGAAAGACTTTTCAATTTTTTTGCTACTGTAACTTTATTAGGATCTGTTGTATATACTCCATCAACATCTGAAAAAATATAACAATGTTTTGCATTTATTGCTGCTGCTATAGCCACAGCAGTCGTATCTGATCCACCTCTTCCAAGGGTTGTTATATCCATATTTTCATTTATGCCTTGAAATCCAGCTACTATTACAATTTTGCCTTTATTTAATTCATTTTCTATTCTTGATGTATCTATATTTTCTATTATAGCATTTTGATTTGTATTACTAGTAATAATACCTGCTTGCCATCCTGTTAAAGAAATTGTATTATATCCTAATCTATTTAGCAAAATACTAAGTTTTGCCATAGACATTTGTTCGCCAGAACTAAGTAAAACATCCATTTCTCTTTCATTTGGTATTGCTGACAATTCATTTGCCTCTTTTATTAAATTGTCAGTTGTTTTCCCTTGTGCAGAAACAACAACTACAACATTATTTTTTTGATTATATAATTCTATTATTTTTTCAGCAACAAGATTTAATCTAATATTATCTGCAACTGAACTTCCTCCAAATTTCAATACTACTGTGTCCATGTTTTGGCACCTTCTTTTTATTGTATACAAAGCAATATCTAATTTTAAACATTGCTATATATTATTATATTCTAAAAGTCTAATTTATGTTATATTATATATTAGCTTTTAAATATGCTTCAATAAAACCATCAATTTCTCCATTCATTACTGATTCTACATTTCCAACTTCGTAATTAGTTCTGTTATCCTTTACAAGCGTATATGGACAAAATACATATGATCTTATTTGGTTTCCCCAAGCAATATCTTTTTGTTCTCCTTTTAAATCTTCTATTTTTTCTTTATGTTCTAATTCTTTTAAATTCAATAATTTTGATTTTAACATTTTCATTGCAATTTCTTTATTTTGAAATTGTGACCTTTCAGTTTGACAAGCAACTATAGTGTTTGTTGGAATATGTGTTAATCTTACAGCAGATGATGTTTTATTTATATGTTGTCCACCTGCTCCAGAAGCTCTATACACATCCATTTTTATATCATCCGGATTTATAACTATTTCTATGTCATCAGTGATTTCTGGTAAAACTTCAACAGATGCAAAAGATGTATGACGTCTTTTTCCACTATCAAACGGAGAAATCCTAACTAATCTATGAACACCCTTTTCTGATTTTAAAAAGCCATAAGCATTTTTTCCGATAACTTCAAAAGTAACACTTTTTAATCCAGCTTCTTCTCCTTCTAAATAATCTAATTCTTTTATTTCATATAAATTTTTATTAGCCCATCTTGAATACATTCTATATAACATTTCTGCCCAATCTTGAGATTCTGTTCCTCCTGCTCCTGGATGTATTGTTATTATTGCATTATTTTTATCATATTTTCCAGACAATAAAGTTTGTAATTCAAGTTTTTCTATACATTTCTCTAGTTTTTTAGTTTTTATTAATAATTCATTTTCTAGTTCATCATCTTTTTCAATTGTAATTAATTCATGTAGTTCTAATAATTCATCGTAATCTTCTTTAAGTTTTTTAAACGGAGTATATTTAAGTTTTATATTTTTAATCTTATCTAAAACCTTTTCTGATTCTTGCTGATTATTCCAAAAATCTTTTTCTAGTGTTTTGGCTTCTAAATTTTTTAGTTGTATTTCTAAATTATCAATGTCAAAGAGATTCACCTAAATTCTTTAATTCTTGATTTAAATTAATTAAAGTTTTTTTATTTTCGGCAATATCAATCATTTAATCACTTCCTTAATTCAATTATATATGAATAATACTATAAAAAAAATAATAAATCAATATAAAAAACAAGAAATAAATTTATTCTGTAATAATAAAAAAATACCACACTATAAGTTTTTCCTTATAGTGTGGCAATACGAGTTACCAAAATATATTATTTTTCAATATATTTTATGACAGTTTCAAGTGTCTGATCAATCAGTTGGTTAATTACAGATTCATTAAAAAATTCTGTATCATGCCACTCAAGATCAGGATTAAAATTCAAATATTTTGAAATAAACGATGCTGCATCATCATTTAATGTAGCAAACAGTAATTCTTTTACCTCATTTATTTCATCCTCAGTTACCCCTGCCTTTTTCAATATATATTGATCTAGCATAGGATATGATGCATATAATTCCTTGCGGAATTGCTGGCCATCTATAATCCTTCCTGTATTCTTTACTCTTATCTGATTATTCTTCTGATTAGAGACATCAAATAGAGTATTTTGCACTAATCTGTCATATTCTCTATCAGCTAAAAGATGTATTCGAATTCCATCTTTGTATTCATCCTCTGCAAGATGAATATTCACAGCCTCAAAGAGTCTCATGTTAATCATAGGATCAACAAGATAAGATTCTTTAAAACGGCTGTCAAAGCTTTGAATTTTAATACCCTGCCGTAATTCAGACAATCTTGGCAGAACGCAACCTGCTCCTCCACAAAAATGTGAAGCTCTTCTAGAACCAGCAGCACTGTTTAGTGAATCAATCACTAAAGTTCCTATTGCTAATTTCTTTGTAAATTCTCTTCCTGTTTTTTCAGCTAACAGCCGAGAAAAACCATAATGATAACTCTGTCCTGGCATATTCATGCCCTCCTTTTAAAATATTATCACTTTTTAGTGACTAATTATATAATATCACAGTTGTCAGATTATGTCAACGCATTATGCCGACGTTCCCATTGGGTCCCATGATTTTAATCTTATTCTTTCTGTGTTCAAGATATTCTTTTCTTCATCTGATAAATATTTTTTATTTATTACTATTTGATAAACAAATTTAGAAAACCATGAATCAGTAGCAACATGATAACCTTTATTAGCCTTTTCATTGCCCCAACTTTTTTCTATTTTACATAATAATGTTTTATTGGTTTTAAATTATCATCTAATTCATAGCAAATTGGATTTCCAGTTTGTAACTCTAATTTTATAATATCTTCATCACTTATATTATCCAAATATTTAATTAATCCTCTTAAACTATTACCATGTGCTGCAATTATTACATTCTTTCCACTTTCAATTTCTGGTTTTATGTCAGAATTCCAATACTCTATAACTCTTTTTATTGTATCTACTAAATTTTCTGTTTTTGGTAATTCATCTTTAGTTAAATTTTTATATTTAGGATCATTTCCTGGATATCTTGGATCATCCTCATCTAATTCTGGTGGTCTTACATTTGTACTTCTTCTCCATAACAAAACTTGTTCATCACCATATTTTTTCTTTGTTTCATCTTTATTTAGTCCTTGTAATGCACCATAATGTCTTTCATTTAATTTCCAACTTC
>ERZ827168.1207-NODE-1207-length-36955-cov-5.454363_pt1 | contig 36955 bp, 35 predicted proteins | sample MGYA00519868_ERZ827168 | MGnify/ENA primary metagenome ERZ827168 (study PRJEB31778, sample SAMEA3449271) | human gut metagenome | biome: human gut; feature: human-associated habitat; material: faeces | place: United Kingdom | collected 2010/2012 ...
GGAAACAAGATACATCAACTACAAATAAAGGATATCCAATATTTGAATAACAAAACAAAAAATGTCGAAATTTGCAAAATAAAAAATGCAAATTTCGACATTTTAAATTATTTTTAATTTATAGTGTATAAAAAGTTATATAGATAGGATAACAAATCTTTTTATATAATTAATAGATTTATATATTTTTTTATGATATTATATATATATCTAAAATAAAGGAGAGATATAAGTGCCAGTAGAAAAGAATAAGGAATATATTGTAGATATAATAGATATGGGATTTTCTGGAGAAGGAATTGCTAAAATAAATGATTTTACAATATTCATACCGGGAGCTATTATAGGAGAGAAAATAAGAATACTTGTAGTTAAAGTTTTATCATCATATGCATTTGGAAAAGTAATAGAAGTAATAGAAAAATCGGATTCGAGAATTAAAGAAGATTGTGTAACATATAAAAGATGCGGTGGATGTAATTTAAGACATATTTCGTATCAAAGAACATTACAAATTAAACAAAATTCTGTACAAGCATTAGTGAATAAAACTTTAAAAAATAAAATAATGGTAAAAAATACAGTAGGAATGGAAGATCCTTATTATTATAGAAATAAAGCACAATTTCCTGTAGGCGTAGATAAAGAAAATAAGGCACATATTGGAGTTTTTGCAAATAGAACACATACAATAATACCAATTCAAAAATGTTATATACAAAAGGAAATTTCACAAGAAATTGGAAACTTTATATGTGATTTTATAAATGAAAATAAAATTAGTGTTTATAATGAAAAAAATCAAAAGGGATTAATAAGACATATAGTAATAAAAGTTGGAATAAAAACTAATGAAATTATGTGTATATTAGTTATAAATGGAAAAGAAATTCCAAAGGAAGAAGAATTATCTCAAAAATTAATTAACAAATTTCCTGATATAAAAACAATAGTGAAAAATATAAATACTAAAAATACAAATGTAATATTAGGAAAAGAAAATATAAATATATATGGCAATGGTTATATAACAGACATACTAGGTGATTACACATTTAAAATATCTCCACTTTCATTTTATCAAGTAAATCCAGTACAAGCAGAAAAATTATATAATATAGGAGTACAAGCAGCAGGAATAACTAAAGAAGATACAGTTTTTGATTTGTATTGTGGAATAGGAACAATATCATTATTTATGTCTAAATATGCTAAAAAGGTTTATGGAATTGAAATTGTTGAACAAGCAATTGATGATGCAAAGGAAAATTGCAAAATAAATAATATTACAAATAGTGAATTTATAGCAGGAGATGTAGAAAAAGTTCTTTCGGATTTAATTGAAAATAAAAATATTATTCCAGATATTATTATGGTTGATCCACCAAGAAAAGGCTTAGATAATACTACTATAGAAAATATAATGAAGATTAAACCAAAGAAGTTAATTTATATAAGTTGTAATCCTGCTACTTTGATTAGGGATCTTGCTAAATTAGAGAAAGAATATAATATAAAAGAAATTACACCAGTAGATATGTTCCCATTTACGAGTCATGTGGAGTGTGTATCAGTGCTAGAACTAAAACAAGACATGTAATACTTGATTTTGATATGCTTTCAGAGTTTATAACTTTTGAACAAAAAGGTATATTTGGGAAAGAAAAACATCAAAATCTGGGTGTGGAAGTTAAAGTAGTTGATAAAATAGAATAAAAGGAGAAAATGATGCAAAGATTATTAAGAATAAGTTTTAATTCTGCAATATTTTCATTGATACCAATACTTTCATGGTTTATGTTAGGTTTACTTGTAGACAAGAATTTGGTAAATGTATTTACACTTACATACCCATTACAATTTATATATGCATTAATGAAAAGTATATTTGCAACAGGAGCTAATATAAGTAAAGAAAAAGATAAAAATAATAATGCAGTATTATCTGGAATGACAGTTGGAATAGTGGTAGGACTTTTCGTATTTGGAATATTTGCAATTAATGTAAGAAAATATATAGAGTTTATGAATATGGATTATGAGATTTATAAAGAATTTGCTTTATATTCAATTTTCCAACTATACATACAATTAGTATTTTCTTTTGCATTAGAAAAATTATATTTTGAAGATAAAGAGAGCGTAGCCAATAAATATTGCATGCAATTAAATATATTAAATTTTGTAGTATTGATATTATCTGCTATAATATTTAAAAATAAAATGCAAATTGTGATTACTACACTAATAGCAATATTAATATATACTAGTTATGTTACAATAAAACAATTTAAAAGATTTAAATTTAAAATAAACATTTTAAATTGTTTTAGATATGAATCAGTTGAGATATGTAATAATATATTATTTTTCTTAATATTCTTATTTGGATTAAGTAATGCATTACAATTTGGAGAAAAATATATGTTAGCATTAAATTTTGTAGCATTAATAACAGATACACAATGGGACTCATTTGAAGCTATAAAAACAGTTGCTAAAATAGATATAAGCAAAGAAAAATTTAACTATAAAAGACATAAAATTAATGCATATAACTTATTAGTGATTCTAATTATAACTGTTTTTATAATGCTTATAGTTTCATTAAAATATTATGATTTAGATTTAAAGATTACAGCTATTTATTTGAGTTTTGAATTAATTAACTTTATAATTTATCCAATATACAGTATAAAAACAAGTTATTTGCAGTTAGAAAAATATGAAATAAAAGTAACATCTAATAAATTATTTGCGGGGATCTTAAGAATGATAATATCTTTATTAAAAACACCTTATTGCACAGGAATAGGGCAGGTAACATCATCAATATATCAATTTATTACTGTAAATATAATATTTCATAGAAATTTTAGAATTAATAAAAGTGGAATTATACTCAAAAAAGGAGAAGAAAATGAAAATATATGTACTTAGGCATGGTCAGACAAGCTGAAATGTAGAAGAACAAAGAAAACAGCAGAAATTATTAATCAGGATAAGAAATTTAGATATAATCTATAATTGTGAAATAAGAGAAGATGATTTTTAGGCGAATAGAAAATTAATAAGTATATGAATTAAAGAAGGAAGATATATGTTAAAAGATTTATGTTTTGAGATAATACAGACGTGTCCAAATAACTGCAAATTTTGTTCTTCAAATTCATCAAAAGACCAAAAAACGATAATATCATTAAAAGACTTTAAAAAAACAGTTAGCTATTTTATTAATAAAGGTGGAATTGGAGAAATATCAATTTCAGGTGGAGAGCCTTTTTTACATCCAGATTTATTTGAAATGATAAAGTTTTGTAAGGATAATGGAATTAGAACAGTTATATTCACTAGTGGAATAAAAAGGACATCTGAAATATCTGTAGAAATGAAAGAGAGTATAAAAAATAAATGTAATCAAGATTTACAAAAAATTGAAAAGCATGAACCATGGAATGAAAGATTAAAAAGAAATGTGAAAACATATTATGAAAGAATGATTAATCCAGGAGAATTTACTTCGCTAACAAAACAAGAACTAGAAAAGATAAAAGAATTAGGAGTAGATAAAATTGTGTTTGATTGGCAAGCTTTAGATACAGATATTGATAATGAACTTATGGGAAGAAAATGTTTAAATACATATTTGATTACTTCTTTGATTAGAGCAAGTAGGGTAGGATTGAATGTAGATGTACATTTTATACCAATGAAACCTAATTATATAGAATTTCCAGATATAATTGAATGTTTAGAAATGGCAAATGTAAAAAATATAAGTGTTTTAAATTTTGTACCACAAGGTAGAGGGCTAGAAAATAAACAAGAATTAATGTTAGATGAAACGGAGTTAAAAGAATTTGGAAGAATATTAAAAACAGAAAAAGAACATTATAGTGGCAAAATAAGAATTGGAATTCCTTTAAATGGAAAAATGTCACATTTATGTACAGCAGGAACTGAAAAATTAGATATAAAGTATGATGGAACAATATTACCATGTCCAGCTTTTAAAGAAATGAGTGTGGAAAAAATGGAAAAGTATGGTATAAAATTACATAGTATATATGAAGATTTAGAAAAAGTATTTATACATGAAGGAAAAAGAAAAATACCATTATGCAAACAAGTATATGAATTTAAAGGAGAAATTGAGTTATGAAGATAGTTAAAGAAGAACAAGCACAAAAATTTAAATATTCAAATACAAGTATGAATATTTTTGTTAATTATGCACACAGAGGAGCATCTGAATATGCACCAGAAAATACAATGGCAGCTTTTAAAAAAGCATTTCAAATAGGATCAAATGGGATAGAACTAGATTTACAAAGGACTAAAGATGGAAAAATAGTTATATTTCATGATAATAAAATAGATGAAAAGTCAAATGGAACAGGAAAAATATCTGATTATACTTATAAAGAACTATTAGAATTTGATTTTGGAAGTTGGTTTAGTAAAGAATTTGAAAATGAAAAAATTGTTTTATTTGATGATTTTATGAAAGAAGTATCAGATAAGAATTTAGTTCTAGCAATAGAATTAAAAGAAGAGGGAATAGAAAAAGAAACTCTAGAAATTATAAACAAATATTGCAATAAAAATAATATATTTATTACTTCATTTATATATAATGCTTTATTAAATATTAGAAAATTAGATAAAAATATAAAAATAGGATGGCTTATTAAAGAAGATATAAATGAAAAGAATATACTAGAGCTTATTAAAATTTCTGGAAATCAAATTTGTCCTCCTGCTAGTTTAGTTTCAAAAAAAGGAATCGAATTGGCAAGAAAAAAAGAAATTAGTGTAAGATTATGGGGAGTTTCTAATGAAAAAATAATGCAAAAAGTATATAACTTAGATATAGATGGTATGACAGTAAATTTCCCAGATAAGTTAAAAAAATTAATTGAGAAGAAATAGGAGAAGTCGAAAATGAATAATATTATTAAACCAATAATATTCAATTTAGATGATGTTAGAAGAAAAGCTGAAAATGGTGATAAATTTGCATGTTATTAAAGAAAAAGCAAAGCAGATACATATTGAGACTTATGAAACACTATTAGAACTTATAGATAAAGAGCAAGAAAATCCAAGAAGACAGGCGTTTTCTAAATTTTGTTTAGGTGCTTATTACTATTTCGGATTCGGAAATATTGAAAAAGATGATAATAAAGCATTTGAATTGATACATGATTGTGCAATGCAAGGGCATCTTCCAGCAATTTATGATTTAGGGGCAAATTTTTATTATAATGGCGTTGGAACAGAGAAAAATTTGAGATTGTCAGAGTATTACTTAAAGATGGCAGTAAGTGCAGGATTGCCTAGAGCAAAAGTAAAATTTGAACAATACAAAGATATATATGAAAGTGAGATTGAAAAATAAATTTTATATTGAAAGATTAAAACGGTACTGGATCGATAGGAGATAAAGTGATGAGTGATAAAAAGCAAAGAATTGCACATTTAAATTCAACAGTATGTTACTTAAAAAAGATAATAAGATATTAATGATTAAATTTACAAAAAAATGGGGACAAGTATATGCACCATCAGGGGGAAAATTTGAAAAGGGAGAATCTCCGTTGGATTGTATTTTAAGAGAATATTATGAAGAAACTGGTTTGAAGTTAATAAATCCTAGATTACAAGGAATGTCGTATTGGAAAGATAATTCAGAAGGAATAATATTTATATATGTAGCAAAAGAATTTGAAGGTGATTTAAAAGAAACATCAGAAGAAGGTTGTATTGAGTGGATAGATGTAGAAAATTTATCTAACTTAAAACAGTTTTCTCAAAATGAAAAATTTACACCATATTTATTTAAAGAAGAATTATTTGAAGGAAAATTTTTATTAGATGAAAAGTGTAATGTAATAGAATATGAAATTAGGACAATATAATTTTATATGAGTAAAAATATACTGGAACTGTTCTATAAAATTAGACAGTACAATGAAAAAAGGTGAAAAAATGAAAGGAAGGATGATTAATTATGAAAATTACAAAATATCCACAATCATGTTTATTAATTGAAACAAAAGGAAAGAAAATACTAATAGATCCAGGTACATTAAAATATAAAGAAGAATATTTCGATATTTGGAATAGTGTTGATATTATATTAATAACTCACAAACATCTAGATCACTGTAATGCACAAATTTTAGAAAAGATAAATAATAATATAAAAATCTATTCTACATTAGAAGTACAAAAAGCAAATAAAAATTTAAGTATAAATATTATAAAAGAAAATGATATTATTGAATTGGATAGTATAAAAGTAGAGGTAGTACATGCTATACATGGGTATCAGCCATTGTTAAAAGGAAAAGAAATAAATGAGAATGTTGGATACATTATTGATGATGGAGAAAATAGACTATATACTACTAGTGATACAATTTGCTTTAGAAATGAATACAAAGCAGATATATTATGTATTCCTGTAACAGGGCATGGATTAACAATGTCAGCATTTGAAGCAGCACTATATTCAAAAGAAGTTGGTGCGACATTAACGATACCAATTCATATGGATAATCCAGTATTTCCACCAGACTTAAAATATATTAGAGAAATGTTTGACAAATATGAAGTAGAATATGAGATATTAGAAAATGGTGAAACTATTGAAGTAGAATAAATTTATTATTGGAGGAAAAGTAAATGGAAAATTATTTTATAATACATGGCTCATTTGGAAGCCCTTTTGGAAATTGGTTTAGTTGGTTACAGAAATTTATAGCAACAGAAGGTAAACAAGTATATGTACCAGACTTTCCAATAGGAGTAGGATATCAAAATTATGAAAACTGGAGTAAGTTATTAAAATATTATTTAGATTTAGGACTTATAAATGAAAATACTACAATTATAGGACATAGTATTGCGCCAGTATTTATATCAAAATTCTTAGTTGAAAATAAAATAAAAGTTAAAAAATTAATATTTGTATGTGGATTTAATAATTATTTAGGAATAAATGAAGAATATGATAATGTTAATGAATCAATGTATTTTAAGGATTTGGAAGATGTAAAACAATATGCTAATGAAATAATTTGTTTCTATTCAGATAATGATCCATATGTAAGATATGAAGTAGAAAAAGATTTTGCAGACACTGTTGCAACAAAACAAGTTTTAATACCAAATGGTGGTCATATTAATAGTGAGAGTGGATATGATACATTTGAAGACATAGTAAGTTTTATATAAAGTTATATTACAAAAAGTTAAAAAATTGTTAGATAAATTTTGATAATATAAACTCAATATATAAGTGAAAAATAAAATGAATTCTAAAGATAAGAAATCATATTTAATGCATCTATTACATATAGAAAGGCATGCTTAATTGTGGTGTAAAAATTAAAATAGAGGCTTAAGTGTCTATATGAGGAATTGTTAATTTATGATATAAAGATTATTTATAATGGAGATGGTAAGAGTGAGTAGAAAATCTATTATGATTGATATGGATGAAGTGATAGTTGTTGGAGATTTCTCGAATTATTTAATTGAATTTTTAGGAGAAGTAGATTTCAATAAATTACATAGTCAATATAGACAAGACTTAATAAAAGGAAAAGAAGAAGAATTTAAGAAAATTTATAAATATAAAAATTTGTATAAAGATAATAATGGAGATTATATTAAACCATTACCTAATTGTGTAAATATAGTCAAAGAATTAAATGAAAAATATGATGTTTATATTGTTACTGCTTATATTTGGAAGGAAGATGTAATTGATGCAGCTACTAATTTAAAAAATAAATTTGAATATTTGCATCATTGGTTTCCTTTTATTGATATAAACAATTTTATATTTACGACTAATAAAACAAAAATGAAATACGATATAGGAATAGATGATAGAGAATCAAATTTAGAAAATTGTGATAAGAAGTTATTATTTACAGAGTTTAGAAATAAAAAATTAACTGATGAAGAGCTTAAAAATAAAGGAATAATACGAGTAAATAATTGGTTAGAAGTAAAGAAAGAATTGTTATAAATTGATAAATATAATTTAATGGATAATTAGGAGATTAAAAAATGAATAATATGTTTGCTATTATTGAAATTGGAAGCAACAACACAAAAACTCATATATACAAAGATGAAGATGTAATATATGAAAATACTACTACAATTCAATTTAAAAAAAATTATAAAAAAGAAAATAAAATTAATGAAGAAGATTTAAATGAGCTTTATAAAGTAATAGAAAATGTTTTAAGTTATACAAAAAATGTAAATATGTATGGATGTAGTATATTTAGGAATATATCTAAAGAAGAACTAAATGAAATTAATAAAAAGATATATGATAAATTTGGTTTTGAAATCCAAGTTGTATCTCAAGAAGATGAAGCTCAATATACTGCTTTAGGATGTTACAGTAATATAGAGTATAATGGAAATATATGTATTTTTATAGGCGGTGGAGGCTCTATAGAGCTTATATTTGTAAATAACAAAAAAATAATTGATAAGAAATATTACAACTTTGGAGTTGTGGATATCACAAATAAATTTGATACTCTAAAAAATAATATTCCAGATTGTTCTTTTGATGATGTATATAATTATGTGGATGAATTAATTGGAGACATAGATAGAAAAACAGAGGTTTTAATATTAGCTGGTGGAGACCATTTATATTGGTATAATAATGCGAGATATGATTTAATAGAAAATACTTTGTATAAAAATAAAAATCAAAAATATATGCTAACAACTGAAATGAGTGATAAATATGATAAAGATGCTTTAATAACTTCTTTGGATAGAATTAGAGCTAATAGTGATAATCCAAAATGGTTTGATGGCTCAAGAGCAATGAAAGTTATTACTAATTTGATATCTCATAAAATTGATGCTAAGTATATTATACCAACAAAAATAAATATGGAAGATGGATTAAAAATGCAAAAAATATAAGTTAGGAGATACAGAGTAGATGAAGATATTAATAGGAACAAAAAATCCAGGAAAAATAGAAGGTGCAAAACAAGCATTTGAAAAATATTTTGATAATGTCGAGATAGAAGGAGTACAAGTAAGTTCAAATGTAGGAGACCAACCGATAAACGAAGAAATACTTCAAGGAGCTAAAAACAGAGTAAAGAATTTAAAAGAATATGCTATAAATAATAATATAGAAGCGGATTTTTATATATCAAGCGAAGGAGGAATTACAAATTTACTAGGAGAGTGGATTGATATAAATGCTGTAGTTATAGAAGATTCCAAAGGATTTCAAAGTATAGGAACAAGTCAAGGATTTCCAATTCCAAATAAGTATCTAGATGAAATAAAACAAACAGAACTTGGAAAAGTTATGGATAAAATATTTAACGGAAAAGAATTAGGAAAAGGAAAAGGTGGAATTAACTTTCTTACAAAAGATGAAGTATCAAGAATAGACTTAGTAAAAAATGCTTTTGTCATGGCTTTAGTAAGCCATATTAATGGCGATACATGGAAATAATGAATTTTTTCTTTATTGTAAAAAGATAATTTATTTATATTTAGATTAGGAAAAAATATGAAAAATTTTAAAAAATGGTGTGCTGAAAATAAATGTGAAAATTTATTAGAGTTATATGAAAATGCACCAAATAAATTAAAAAGTGATGAAGTAGCTTTTGCATCATCACGAATAGTAAATTTTAAATGCAAAAAATGTGGCACAGAATGGAAGGAAAAATTATATAGATTAACACAAAGAAAGAAAAAAGAATGTCCATATTGTAACCACCAAAGATTAAGTAAAAAATATAATTTAGCAACTGAAGTACCAATATTAGTGAAAGAATGGAATTATGAATTAAATTTAAAACAGCCAACAGAATATCTTCCTAATAGTAATAAAAAGGTATGGTGGAAATGTCAAAATGGACATGTTTGGGATGATAGTATAATAAATAGAGTAGAAGTAGTGAAAAAAAACATAAACAAAGAAAGAGCTATTTGTCCATATTGTAATCATAAAAGAATATCTAATAACTATAATCTATTAACTGAATTTCCATATATTGCTAGGCAATGGGATTATATAAAAAATGGATCATTAACTCCATTAGATGTTAGCCCTAAAAGTAGTAAAAAGGTATGGTGGAAATGTGAGTATAATTTAATGCATCATTGGAAAGATAAAATTGCAAACAGAACATTATTATATAGAAATTGTCCAATGTGTTCAAAACAATTTTCGTATTCTTTTCCAGCACGTATATTGTATTATTACTTTAGGCAATATTTTAATGACTGTAAGATAGAATATAAAATTTCAAATAAATACATATTAGATATATTTATACCTTATTATAGAATTGTTATTGAATATGATGGATGGTATTATCATTCAAACCAACAAATAAAAAAAAGAGAAACAGAAAAAGATGATTTCTTGAAATCTCTGGGATTAGAAATAATTAGAATTAAGGAAAAAAAAGAATATTTAGATAAAATAATGTATGAGAATAATATTATAAAATATTATCCTAAGCCTTATTATAGAAACTTAGATGAATTAGTAGAAAAAGTTTTAAAAATTATTGAAAAGAAAATAAATTGTAATATAAATTTAGATATAGATTTTAAAAGAGATTATCCAAAAATAGAAAATTTATATTATCATATAAGAAAATCTAATTCATTTGCTGTGAAAAATCCGGAAATGGTAAAGGAGTGGAGTAGTAATAACTCAATATCTCCTGATAATATTACTATAGGTTCTAGCTATAAAGCAAAATGGATTTGCCCAAAATGTAATAAAGAGTATATAGCTACAATTTATAGTAGGATAATTGAAAATTCTAATTGTCCTTTTTGTTCTAATAGAAAAGTATGCACGGAAAATTCTCTTGCAGAATACTCAGAGAGATTAGTTAAAGAATGGAATTATGAAAAAAATGGTGATTTATTGCCTGAAAATGTACCTTGGAGTTCAAGTAGAAAGGTATGGTGGAAATGCTCAAAAGGTCATGAATGGGAAGTACAAATATATTTAAGAACGGGAAAACATCAATTGAATTGTCCATACTGTAGTCATAAAAAACCAAGCAAAGAGTATAATTTGATAACAGAGAATCCAGAATTAAATGAGATTTGGGATTATGAGTTAAATTTAAAACCTCCAACAGACTACCTTCCTAAAAGTAATAAAGAAGTATACTGGAAATGTAAAAATGGTCATAGTTGGAGTTCAAGAATATATAATGTGCAGAAAATGAAATCTGCAGAAAAGTGTAAATACTGCAGAAAAAAATAAATAAACAGCATATATGATATAAAAATAAAATCATGGATGTTAATATAATAAACTTTATAAAATTATTGTAAATAAAATAAGGTATTGATATAATAAAAAAAATAGATTATATTTAGAAATGTAATTTAAGAGAGAATAAGGTAAAAAATATATGAATATTATTGAACATATAAAGTCAAAAATTGAAGAATATAAAGATTATAAAAATTCAAGAACATCAAAAGCGTTAATTGTACCAAATAATAAAAAAAGAAATTTATTAAAATATATGCAAGCAAAAAATTTAGGAAGAAAATATAGTGAAGCTTTATATAAACATTTTAAAATAATGAACAGTGTGGAAAATTATGATTTATTAATAAACTTATTTGGAAAAAAGAATATTGAAAAAGCATTGAAAAATGAAAATGATACAACAGCACAAATTGCTGATAAACTTTTTGAAAAACCAGAAGATTTGGAGGTTTTTAATGAACAACAATCAGATTGTAATTATACACTGGAAGTTATGAAAAATTGTATAGATTTTAATAAAGCAACAGGATTAGATTTGTCTGATATAAATATAGGAATAAAACCAGAGAATTTTCGTAGAAGATCGCTAAATAATAAAACGATGATAGACATATTAAAGGAAAATAAAGTAACTAAAGATGTGTTAAAAGAAATATATGGTATATATGGGAAAGAGATAATTGCGTGTTATAATAATGATTCATATCTAAGAAACAAGACAGTATTAAAAATTGACGAAAACACTAAAAATTCACTTGTTGAATTACAAGACCACATAACATATTATTCAGAAAATGATTTTGATTTAATTCTTCAAAAATATTTTAATGATGAAAAATTATCTAAAACACAGCAATGTATTTTAATGGGATTATTAGAAAAAGAAACAGATTTAATTGGAACATATTCTATAAAAAACCTTCGAGAACATTCAGAATATATAAAATCTGAGATAAAAGTTGGAATTTTTAATAATATTTTACTTTTAGATAAAAAATATACTAATGATGAAAGAAAAAAGATAACGACGCTTTCTAAAGTATGGAAAGAAGAAGATTTAAACAGATATAATAATTTAGAATTATTAAAATCTAGACTAAATAGTTTACCAAAAGATCAAAATATACTTGAAATAATAGAAAAAATTGATGAAATTTTGTCAAAACCCCTAGATGATATAATAATAAAAAGTAATGAAATTTCAAGTTTTATGGATTCAGCATTTATGGAATATGAAGTTGAAAATAGAAATAACATTATAGAAAAAGTATATAATCCAGAAAAAGTGCAAGAAGTTATTATAAATGACTTCAGTCAAATGAATTCTAGTGTAATGTTACATTTTTTTGATCCATATAGAACTATGTCTAAATTTGATAAATATATAAAAGATTTAGAAGAAAAACGTTCAGAAGAATTAGGAAAAAAATTTGTTTTTTCAGAAGATGAAAAAGAATCAATGTTATTACAGTATCAAGTTAAAGAAAATCATTATATAACTGATTATGCATTAGATTTTAAAGGTGTAGGACAAGTTGGAGATTTTGATGCAAAATATTATACCGATACTTCAAATCAGTTAAGTACAATGATTACAACACCGAAGAATATTTTAGAAGGAAGAGGAATAAGAGGTCAAGTAGCAATTGGATTTTCTAAAGAAACATTAAATCCAGAACTTATTGCAACAATATCAAGTACAAATATAAATTCTAATAAGGGTATTGATTATGTTGAAAGTGATAATCAATTTAAAGATTTTTCAGTATCATATGATGAATTATCAGGGGATAAAAAAAGTTTTAAAGATAATACAGAAGTAGTATTATTTAGAAATTCATATGAATCATCTTTAAAACCATCTTATGTTATGTATGTTGGAAATGATAAACTTGATTCAGAAACTGAAAAAGCAAATATAGAAAATGTAAAAAAACAAATGAGTGAAGCAGGTCTAAAAGTACCTCTTGTAATATTTGATAGATATGCTATTAAAGAAAATATAAAGAGTAGTAATTTAGAACAAAATAAAAAAGAAGATAAGGAAGAAAGATAAATTATTATAAAATATTATGTTGAAATTTACACAAAAGTAGTTGTTTTATAAGCTATTATATTGAATAATAATATAGAAACTAAAATATAAAAAAGTATTGAAAAAAAATAAAATATTTGAGATAATACTATTGATAAAATAAAAAAGTAAAAGAGGAATGAAATATGTGGATATCTAATTATAATAAATTTAGAAACGAAATGATAGAAAAAGGAGCAGATTCTAAAATATTTCAAATGCCAGCAGTAAAAGAAAGATTGACTCATAATAGTATAGAAAATGTTTTTGTTAATCCTGATGGAACTATAGATTTTGATGGAGTTCATATGAAAAAATGTGAAGACGAAAGTGAAAATTATATTATTTTAGAAAGTATTACCAAAAGAAAAGATGAGAGATATTATATTATGGATGACCCAATAAGGGATGATAATTCAAAAAGTTATATAGTAACGGCAGAAAAAATATTTATAGATGAGAATGGAATTGAAAATGAGATACAAACTAAAGAGGCATTTTCTGTAGACCCTAAAGAATATGAAGATATAAATTTTGATGATTTTCCAGGTGTAATTGAAAAAACAATTAGAAAAGATGGAAAGATTATAATTGAAAGAGGAAAAGAAGGAAATATAGAATTTTATGATGATGGATATTGGTCAATTTCTGGAGATGGCAAAAATAGAAGATGTGCTATAGGGACTAAAGATGGAAATAAGGTAAGTAGAGCAATACATATATTTGAAGCTAATTCATCTAGAATAACAGAAGATTATCCTAATTTAGAAGATTATTTTAAAGAAAGAAAAGAAGGATTATACAAATGTATAGATGATCAAATCCAAGAGTTGACATTTTTAGAATCTCAAAATGGAAGATTACAGAAAATGTTAGGAAAATCATTAAGTTTTGCTGAACAGGTTAGATCTAGTATCGTAGGAAAGATGTTTTTTGGAAGAAAGGCTAATGAGATATTAGGAGAAAGACATGATGTTATTGGAGAATTATCAGAAAAAAATGATGATGAACAAGAAAAATAAATTAATAAAATCAGCACTTGCAGTGCTGATTTTATAGTAGATAGTGATAAAGTAAAATAAAAAAATATAATAATTTTAAAGAAGAAAGAGAGAAAATTATGAATATAGACAAAAAAATACTTGTAAGTGATTATGATAAAACATTTTATTTAAATGATGAAGATATTGAAAAAAATAAAATAGCAATAAATGAATTTAGAAAAAGGGAAAATATCTTTATTATTGCAACAGGTAGAAGCTATTTTGATTTCCATAATAAAGTAGATTTATATAAATTTAATTATGATTATGTAATTATAAATCATGGAGCAACTATATTAGATAAAAATGACAATATATTAGCTAATTTTCCAATAAAAGATGAAATAATCCCTGAAATAAAAAATGATTTAAAATTAGAAAAATCTATTAAAGGATTTTGCTGTAGCAAATTAGAAAGCAGGGTTGATTTTAATCATAAAGATTTAACAAAAATAAATGTTGGATATAATTCTAAGGATGAAGCAATAAGTATAAATATAAATATTAACAACAAATATTCACAATTTATTAATTCTTACCAAATTGCAGAAACTTCTTTAGAAATAATATCTAATGAAACAAATAAATCAAAAGCCATAGATTTATTATTAAATAGGTTAAATATAAAAAGACAAAATGTTTATACAATTGGTGATGGATATAGTGACATCGAAATGGTAAAAAATTTTAATGGTTATGCTATGCAAGAATCAGTTGATGAATTAAAAAATGTTGCTCAAAAAGAATATAGTAGTGTATCTGAATTAATAAATGAAATAATATAGGTGATATTGTGATGAATAATATATAATTAGAAAATAAAGGAGATAAAATATGGAAGAAATAGTATTTGTAACACATAACAAAGGAAAAGCAAAATCAGCAGAAAAATATTTTGAAAATATAAGATTTACTACATATAATTTTGATTTAGATGAACCTAGAAGTGATGATGTAAAAGAAATTGCAACAGCAAAAGTTAAACAAGCATATGAATTACTAAAAAAACCATGTATAGCATTAGATGCAGGATTTTTTATAGATGAATTAAATGGTTTTCCAAGAGCATTTGTCAATTTTACTTTAGAAACAATTGGAATTGAAGGAATATTAAAATTGATGGAGGGCAAAGAAAATAGAAAGTGTAGATTTGAAGAATGTTTAGCGTATCATGATGGAAAAGAGATTCATTATTTTTATGGAAAACACCCTGGAAATTTATCAACAAGAATTCAGGGAAATGATAGAAAAGAAAAGTGGTCAGATTTATGGTATATTTTTAAGCCAAACAATTTTGAAATAACACTTGCAGAAATGAATGAAAAAGAAAGAGAAGAAAGAAGAAAAATTGATGGTTCGGTTGAAGCGTTAAGTGTATTTGCTAAATGGTACAAAAATCAACAAGACTAATAAATTTGAACAAAGTAGATAAAACTATAAAATAAACAAGCTTTCTAGTATATTAAAATTATTGAATTTATATAGCCTAATGAATTGATTTATAATAGTTAATTTGTTTTTATTGTAAAAATTATAAGTGTATGATAAAATAAAAACTGACCGATAAGTATAAAAATAGCTGAAAAATAAAAAATGTGATAAAATTCAGTAAATTATTAAAAAGATTGGAGCAAAAAAAATGAGTTTAACAAATTTTAAAATGCCAAAACTAAAATTTAAAGATATGAAAATGAAAGAAATGGAAGATCTAGGAGAAATTGATTATTTAAAATTGCAAAAAAAGAATGCAAAACAAAAAAGAACTACTCCATATGAAGATAGAACACATTACAAAACTATAAAAGAAGCATTTTTAGATAGTACAAAAAAATATCCAAATGAAGATTGTATTTTAGAAAAACCAACACATAAAGATCCTTATAAAATAACTACATATCAAGAATTTAAAGGTGATGTATGGGCTTTAGGTACAGCATTAACAAAAAAATTAAATTTAAAAGATAAAAGAGTTATAATAGTTGGTGAAACACAATATGGTTGGTATGTTTCTTATATGGCATTACTTTGTGGTGCTGGATTAGCAGTTCCAACAGACAGAGAATTACCAGTTAATGAGTTGGAAAATATTATAAAGAGATCAAAAGCATCTGCTGTTATATATTCACCAAAAAAAGAAAGTGATATTAAAACAATAAGAGAAAAAATACCAGAAATAGAATATTTTATTGAAATGCAATCAGATAAAGAGCTAGAAGGAAAAGATGTAGGATTAAAATATTTAATAGATGTAGGAAAAAATTTAATTGCTTCTGGAGATAATGATTTTGATAAAATAGAAATAGATCCAGAAGAATTTAGAATATTGTTTTTTACATCAGGAACAACATCAAATGCTAAAGGAGTAATGTTAAATAATAGAAATTTAGCAGAAAATATAAATGCTGCAACAGCATATGTAAAAATATATCCAACAGATAGACTATTTTCTGTATTACCTCTTCATCATTGTTATGAATCAACAATAGGATTTTTATATCCAATTGCTCAAGGAGCTTCTGTTGCTATATGCGAAGGATTAAGATATATTGTTCCAAACTTACAAGAAGCAAATCCAACAGCTATATTAACAGTTCCATTATTAGCAGAAAACTTATATAAAAAAATAAATGAAAAAATAGTAAAAAGTAAAAAAGACAAAATAGTAAAATCTATGATAAATGTAACCAATGCATTAAAAGTTGCTGGTATTGACATAAAAAGAAAAGTATTTAAAGATATATATGATAATTTAGGCGGTAATTTAAGAATAATAGTTACTGCTGCTGCACCAATTGATAAAAAAGCAGGAGAATGGTTTGAGGGAATAGGAATATCATTCTTACAAGGTTATGGATTAACAGAAACAGCTCCAATTGCTGCTTTAACACCAGAATACAAACCATGTGTAGGATCTGTTGGAAAACCTGTAGTTCAAGCAGATATAAAAATAGAAAATCCAAATGAAAATGGAGAAGGAGAAATATTAATTAAATCCCCAACTTTAATGATTGGATATTACGAAAATGATGAGGAAACAAAGAAGGTAATAGACAAAGAGGGATATTTCCATTCAGGAGATATTGGATATATTAATAAAGATGGTTATATATTCATTACAGGAAGAAGTAAAAATGTAATTGTTACACAAAACGGAAAAAATATTTATCCAGAAGAAATTGAAATGCTACTAGATAAAGTTGATGAAATAAAAGAATGTATGGTTTATGGTAAAAAGCCAGAAAAAAATAGTAGAAGAGAAGAAAAGGAATTAATTATAACAGCTAGAGTAATTCCAGATTATGAAAAAATAACAGAAATATATGGTGAAAAATCAAAAGAAGAAATATATGATATCATATGGAAAAAAATAAAAGAAGAAAATAAAAAGTTAGAATCTTTTAAAGCTGTTAAAAATTTAGAGATAAAAGAAGGAGAGTTTGAAAAAAGCTCTACATTAAAAATTAAAAGATACAAAGAATTAGAAAAGGACAAATAAATATGGCAAATATATTTGATTATATGGATTGGAGAGATATTGAACTAGAAAAAGTAGAATTTAATGAAATTGATGCATTGATTTTAGCGAGATTGTCTTATTTTCCACTTGATGGACTAATTAAAGAAAATGAGGAATTATTATTAGAAGAAGTTTATGAAAGATATAAAGAGTTTGGTTCAGTAGGAAGAATATTACAAAAAGAAGATTTGGATTTATTTCCTAAATTAGCTTATAGTAAAAGATTTGGACAAATAAAATTAACAAATTTTATTAATAAATTAGATCCTGTACATGAAAAACAATTTTCTGCTACAACAATAATATTGCCAGACAAAACATTATATGTTTCATATAGAGGAACCGATAATACAATAATTGGTTGGAAAGAAGACTTTAATATGAGTTTTAGTGAATTGGTTCCAGCTCAAACAGATTCTGTAAAATATTTAGAACAAATATCTGAAAAATATAATAATTATAAATTAATAATAGGTGGACATTCAAAAGGTGGAAACCTAGCAGTTTATGCAGCAGCATTTTGTAATAAGAAAGTCCAAGATAGAATAATAGATGTTTATAATAATGATGGACCAGGTTTTTGTGATAAAGTAATTCAAAGTGAGGAATACCAAAATATATTAAATAGAGTAAAAACTTATATACCTCAATCATCAATAATAGGAAGATTATTAAATCATGAAGAAAAAACAACAATATTAAAAAGTACACAAACAGGAATAATGCAACATGATTTGTATAGTTGGCAAGTATTGGGAGATAAATTTGTAAAAGATGAACTTACAAATTCTAGTGAATTTGTAGATAAAACAATAACAGATTGGCTAAAAGCTGTGACACCAGAACAAAGAGGAAAGTTCATAGATACTTTGTTTGAAATTATATATGCAACAGGCGCGGAAACTTTAACAGATATAGGAAGTAATAAATTCGAAAGTGCAAAAATAATATTAAAAACTTATCAAAATATAGATGAAGAAAGTAAAAAAATGCTTACAAAAACTTTTAATGTATTCCTTTCAGTAGCCAAAAATAATATTAAAATGCCGAAAATAAAAAGAAACTTTTAAAAGTTTCTTTTTATTTTCGATAAATTATTTTGCTTATATAATTTACAAATAGAACAATCTGTACATATTTCTACTTTATTTTCAAATACTAATTGTAATGTATTTATAAATTCATTAATTTCTGAATCAATTAAATGGATATATATTTTTTTTGGTAATAGTGTAAGCAAAGTATTTAAAATATAATCATTAGAAGAAAAAGTTATATCAGATAAATATTTTGCATTAAAAATTTCTTCATCAATATTTATTATATTTTTATTTTCATCTAATAAAATAGAAGAAGTATTAGTATATATTAAATGAACAATATTAAAATTAGAATCTTGAGAATTTATATATAATTTTAAAAGAGAAATGAATTCTAAGTATTCTCTTTCTATAATAAATTTATTTACACCAATATCAACAATTGAATTAAGTAAAGAGAGATAATTTTTTAACCTGAAATTAATAAATCCACTTAAAATTATGTTTTTATTAATTGATAAATATTCTCTAAAAGAATTGTATAGTATATTTAATCTATCTGTAATAGAATAATCTTCATTATTTTCAGAAAGAATATTATCACAAATTTCTAATATTTTATTGATTTCACTTTTGTTAAAATAGAAGTAATTATTTAAAATAATTTTTTTTATTATATTCTCTTCATAATTGTCAATTACTAATAATGACAATATATTAGAGATTTCATTTATAAAATCATTTACATTGTTTCCTTTATAATGAATAATAACATTTTTATATGATTTGAACTCATTAAAAGAAAAACATACATTATCTAAGGTGATGTTATTTAGAGAATCTAATAGATAATATAAAATTTTAGAATTATTAGTTTTAACGCAAATGGATTTCATTGTTAATAAATTCTCCTTTCAATAATTATATTATCTACTGATTTCTAGAAGTTATACAATATAGTATGCAAAAAAAATAAATAAGTGAGAAAAAAATAAAAACTGCAAAAACAGTTTTTATTTATATATCATATAATCAATGTCTGGAAATAAACAATCTTTTTTAGAAATATCTTTTAAAAATTCTTCATCAATATTATTCTCTTTAATTTGATAATATAGTTTAGTAAATCTTCCAATATGATCTTTAATTCTTTTTTTAGCATAATTAACCATAGTTCCATTTGTGATAATAAATAACCAGTCGCTACTTTGGGCTAATAGTAATTCTCTAGCACATTGATTTAAGGCTTTTTTCTTTAATCCTTTTGCATTTGGAAATAAACTAGCAAGTTCACACATTCTATCTCCGGCAACATGTAAATGTTTATGTACATAATCATTAGATGGATTAAGCCATACTTCACTATAACCATTAGCACCCCAACTTGATCTACAAGGAGAAGCAATTTGCATTTCTGGATATTTATCTATATATTCAGAAGGTGTAATTAGTTTAAAATTACAATCATCATAATAAATCTTTTTAAATAAAATATATAACCAATAAGGACCTTCATACCACCAGTGTCCATAAAGTTCAGCATCATAAGGACAAAGAATAATGGGAGGTGTGTCCATATATTCAGATATATTATTTATTTGAGTATTTCTAGAATCTAAAAAGTGTCCAGCTTGTCTTTCGGCAGAATATTTAGCCCATTGAAGATTATAATAATCTTTAAAATCTGATTTTCCAGTTATTCTATAATATTTTATACCAGTATGAACTCTTACGCCATTATGAGCTATATATGGTTTAATATAATCATAATCAGCTTCATATCCAATATCTCTATAAAATTCTCTGTAATTATAATCGCCAGGATACCCATTTATAGAACTCCAAACTTGTCTTGATGATTCAATATCTCTACCAAAAGCAACTACACCTTCAGGCGAAACAATTGGAGCAAATGTACCATAAACAGGAGCAGGGTCAGCATATAAGATTCCGTGTGATTCTGTAATTATATAATCAATACCAAATTCTTTTAAATATTTATCTGCTTCTGGAACATAACCACATTCAGGAAGCCAAATACCACGAGGTTTTCTTCCAAAATATCTTTCATATGTTTGAACTCCTACAGCAATTTGAGCTTTAATAGTTTTTTCGTTAACATATAATATTGGAAAGTACCCATGAGTAGCTCCACAAGTAATTATTTCTAGAACACCGATATCTTGAAAATGCTTAAAAGCTTCTATTAAATTACATTTATAAACATCTTTAAATAGGTGTAAATCATTTGAATATCTTTCAAAATAATATTTAGAAAGTTCATTTAATCTTTTATCACCAGAAGTTCTTTTAATCTCTTTTTCTGATAATTCAATCATTCTTTTTAAATATTTAATATATTTTCTTTGTAATAATTTGTTATCTAACATAGAAAGTAGAGGAGGTGTCATTGACATTGTTATTCTAAAGTCAACTTTTTCATCTACTAATTTTTGAAAATTTGTAAGTAATGGTATATATGTTTCTGAAATTGCTTCATAAAGCCAAGATTCTTCTAAGTAATCATCACTTTCTGGATGATGAATAAATGGAAGGTGTGCATGTAACACAAAACTTACATAACCTTTTTTTTCTTGCATTATATATCTCCTTTGTAAAAAATGAACAAATCTCACTTGGTGAGACTTGTGTTTTAAAATTTAGATGAAGGGTTGGTAGAACTTGGATTAGACAAGTCATATAATTCATCTATATTTTCTTTATTATAAAATTCTTTATATAAATCATAAATATTATAAACTTTTCCCATGTTTTTAATAAATGAAATAGATACATCTTTTCCTATTTTTTTATTTGTTTTTGTATTTTTAAAATAAACCATTTTTTGAGATTTATCAAATAAAATCCTATCATTTGGTGATTCTATTTCATTTGATGATGTTATATAAATATAATCTTCTTTAATATTACTAATATTATGAATAGGTCTTCTACCAATTTCTATTCTATAATCAGATTTAGCATCATTCACATGTAAATACCAACTATTTGCAAAATCATTAATTTCTACTTCAAAAGAATAATTAAGTGAGTCATTATGAACAATTAAAACAGGTTTAGTTGTTTCAAAAAAATTATCTCCATATTGATTTTTAAAACGTTCAACATCATCTAAAGAAAGTTCCCAGTACACAAACAAAGTATTTGGTGTTTGGGCAAGTAATTTTATTACTGTTTTATTGTAACTAGTAGGCAAATCATAATATTCAATCAAGTTAACTTTCTCTTTTTTAGAAGTTGTTCTTTTAGTAGTTTTAGTTACTTTTTTCTTAGCAGTAGCTTTAGCATTTTTAGTTGTGGATTTTTTGGAAGTGTTTTTTGTTTTGGATTGAACTTTAGATTTAGCTACATTTTCTTTTTCAGATTTTATTTTTTTGGTATTTAATTTATTAGATTTAGATTCTTCTTTTTTTGTTTTTATTTGTATTGTTTTATTGTTAGTCTTTTTTTCATTTATTTCTTCATTAGCTGTATCTTTTGTTTTTCTTGGCATTAGACAAATTCCTCCTATGTAAATTTTACTTAATATATACTATAATAAAATATTGATAAATTCAAGAGAAAAATGCAAAAAAAGATTAAAAATGATAAAAATTTTTTTGTTGTAAAATTTTACAAAAAAATTTATTTTTTTACAAAAAAGCATTTACAATTACAAAAAGATTGTATAGAATATATTAGACAAATTAGAGTACAAAAGAAAAATAAAAAGAAAGGGGCCAACTAATGAAAATATTAATGTTAACATGGGAATATCCACCAAGGGTAGTAGGAGGAATTTCAAGAGTAGTACACGATCTATCAAAAAGATTAATAAAAGATGGACATGAAGTGACAGTAGTTACTTATAGAGATGGTGACGTCCCAGAATTTGAAGATGATAAAGGCGTAAAAGTATATAGAGTAGATAATTATATGATTAATCCAAATAATTTTATAGATTGGATTATGCAATTAAACTTTAATATGATTGCAAAAGTAAATCAACTAATAGCTGAAAATGGAGAATTTGATGTTATTCATGCACATGATTGGTTAGTTGCATATGCAGCTAAAACAATAAAAAATTCATATAATATACCTTTGGTGGCAACAATACATGCTACAGAAGCAGGTAGAAATAGTGGAATACACGATGATACACAAAGATATATAAATGATACAGAGTGGATGTTAACATATGAGGCAACAGAAGTAATTGTAAATAGTAATTATATGAAAAATGAGCTTCAAAGACTATTTGGTTTACCATTTGAAAAGATAAATGTTGTACCAAATGGTGTTAATTTAACAACTTTTAATAATATAGAGAGAGATTATGAGTTTAGAAGAAAATTTGCTATGGATAATGAAAAAATAATATTATTTATGGGAAGATTGGTATATGAAAAAGGAGTTCAGCATTTAATATCAGCAATGCCAAAAATATTAAATGGATATCATGATGCAAAGCTAGTTATAGCAGGAAAAGGTGGAATGCTAGACGAACTTAAGGAACAAGTGTATTCTATGGGAATTTCAGATAAAGTATGTTTTGCAGGATATCAATCAGGAAAAGATGTGGCTAAAATGTATAAAGCAGCAGATATATCAGTGTTTCCAAGTACATATGAACCTTTCGGAATAGTAGCTTTAGAAGCAATGCTAGCAGAAAGACCAATAGTAGTATCTGATATTGGTGGATTAAATGAAATTGTTCAACATAGAGAAAATGGTATGAAAAGTTATGCGGGAAATCCAAATTCAATAGCAGATTCAATATTAGAATTATTATATGACCATCAATTATATGATAATGTTGTTAGAAAAGCAAAGAATAAAGTTAGAAATGAATATAATTGGAACAAAATAGCACAAGATACACACTTTACATATCAAAAGGCAATTTGTCAATCAATGGCAGAAAAACAAAAAAGACAACTTGAACAAGAAAGAGCAGGAAAAACTAAAAAAGCTAAAAACACAGATAAAGAAATTACAAACTTACTTAACTTTAAAAAACGTCAAGCATATGCATAAAATTTGTGAATGTTGAAAAGCTACAATAAGGAGGGTATTACTAATGAATATATATGATACAGCCAATAGATTAGCATCAGAAATAAAAAATTCTGAGGAATATAATAATTATAAAATGGCAAAGGAAACAATAAAATTAAAACCTGAATTACAAGAAAAAATAAAAGAATTTGAAAAAATTAGATATGATGCACAAATTTCAGCAATTCAAACAGGAAAAGACGATGAAGAAAAAGTAAAAAAGATGCAAGAATTATACATTAATTTAATTGCAATAGATGAAGTAAAAAAATACTTTGATGCAGAAATAAAATTTAATGTTGTTTTAGCTGATGTAAATAAAATAATTGGTGAAGCAGTAAAAGATGTTCTAGAACAATAAAAGGAGTATTAATGGAAATATTAATTATATTATTAATATGTATATTATCACTTTTAATACTTGGCATAATATTTAAAATAAATATAAAAAATATTAAACAAATTGGAGAAAACAAAGAACTAGATGAATTAACGGAAAAATATCCATCAAATATCGATGTTTGTAAATCTATCTTAGAAATGGTGAATAATAAAACTGTAAAAATAGAAGAAAATAAAGATTCTAATACAAGTTTATATATTGCGATATTAAACAAAATATCGATTGCAAATGTCAGAGGTAGTTTTACACGTATTCAAACAATAGCTCATGAATGTTTACATTCAATTCAAGATAGAAATATTTTATTGTTTAATTTTTGGTTTTCTAATATATATTTAATATATTTTGCAATTATATCTTTATTTGCATTACTTGGAAAATTGCCTAATAAAATGATGTTTTTAACAATATTAATTATATTTGGATTTATTTATTATTTTACAAGAAGTTATTTAGAAAATGATGCAATGATAAAAGCAAGGTTTCTTGCAAAGGAATATATGGAAAAACAAAATATTTCTTCGAAAGAAGAAATATTTAAAATTATAAAAGAATATGATAAGTTAAATAATATAGGAATAAAATGTGTTAATTATAAATTGTATTTTGATGTATGTATTAAAATAATAATTTTTGCAATTCTTATATTATTTATATAAAATATTTTTTGTTAAAATTTATTAAAAAATTTATAAAGATTAAAAAAATATTTGCTTTTTTAAATTATGTATGCTAAAATAATGTAGTGCTAAATTAAAAGCCAAATAGGAGGAATAAACAAATGCAAATAGTTAAAGGAATATTATTAGTAATTTATTTTATAGTTTGTATAGCTATTGTAATATTAGCAACAATCCAATCAAAAGATGATGAAGGATTATCTTCAACAATAACAGGTTCTTCAACAAATAATTTCTATGAAAAAAATAAAGGAAGAACTAAAGAAGGTAAACAAAAAAGATGGACAATAATATTAGGAATTGTTTTTGTAGTGCTATCAGTAGTTTTAGGAAGTATATATATAATATAAATAAAGTAATAAAAGGGGCTATTTGAATAAAATAGCCTTTTATTATATTATAGGAAAGTTCTCCGAACTTCCTATAATATAAATATATTGCACAGAAATTTGCTTTGCAAATTTCACGCACGAACAAAGACGCGGACTTCAAAATGTTTTAATAAGTACAAAAGTTATTAATGTCCGCTTTTGTTCTATGTAAGGAGAAAATATGGAAGAAAAAGAAGAATTGATATTAAGATTTATGAAAACTGAAGATTATGTTCCTATGAAAGCCAAAGAGATGGCTTTGATTTTGATGGTTCCAAAATCAAAATATAATGAATTTGTTAATTTATTAAATAAATTAGAAAGTGAATATAAGATTGTTAAAAATAGAAAAAACAGATATAGAATTTCAGAAATAGAAACATTTGAAGGAACATATAGAAAAAATCAAAAAGGATTTGGATTTATAAAAATAGAAAATAGAGAAGATGAAATATATGTGTCAAAAGAAAATTCTAACAATGCCTTAAATGGAGATAAAGTAATAGTAGAAATAATAGAAGAAAAAAGTAAAGAAAAAAAGGCAGAGGGAAGAATACTAAAAATAATTAAACATGAAAAAGATACTGTTGTAGGAATTTTTCAAAATAACAAAAATTTTGGTTTTGTAGTGCCAGACGATAAAAGTTTTGGAACAGATATATTTATATCAAAAAAGAATTTTGGAAAAGCAAGAAATAATCATAAGGTATTAGTTCAAATAACAAAGTATCCGGAAAAAGGTAAAAAAGCAGAAGGAAAAATAATAGAAGTAATAGGAAATGTTAATGAGGCTGGTGTGGACATGTTGTCATTAATAAAAGAATATGATCTTCCATACAAATTTCCAGAAGAGGTAATAGAAGAAGCAAAAAAACAAGGAGATGAAATAGACAAAAAAGACATACCGAATCGTGTAGACTTAAGAGATAAGATAATATTTACAATAGATGGAGAAGATGCTAAAGATTTAGATGATGCAGTAAGAGTTGAAAAATTAGAAAATGGAAATTACAAACTGGATGTTCATATTGCAGATGTAAGTTACTATGTAAAACAAGATTCAAAATTAGACAAAGAAGCAGTAATAAGAGGAACAAGCATTTATATGTTAGGAAGAGTTATACCAATGCTTCCAAGAGAATTGTCTAATGGTATTTGTAGTTTAAATGCGGGAGAAGATAGATACACTTTATCATGTTCTATGGAAATTGACAAAAAAGGTAAAGTTATATCATCAAGTGTGTATAAAGGCTTAATAAAAGTAACAGAAAGAATGACATATACAGATGTACAAAAAATTTTAGATAAAAGTGATAAAAAAGTTTTAAAAAGATATGAAAAATATATTCAAGAATTTGAAAATATGAAAGAACTTGCAACAATACTTAAAAATAGAAGATTAGAACAAGGATATTTGAATTTAGATATTCCAGAAAGTAAAATAGTTTTAGATACAGATGGAAAAGCAATTGATGTAAAAAAATATGAAACAAATTTTGCAAATGAAATAATAGAACAATTTATGCTTACAGCAAATGAAACAATAGCAGAAAAATTTTATTGGTTAGATGCTCCATTTATATATAGAGTTCATGAAAATCCTGACTTAGAAAAAATAACAGAACTAAATAAATTTTTATTTAATTTTGGTTATAAAATAAAAGCAAATAAAGATAATGTATATCCTAAAGAATTTTCTAAAGTTTTAGAAGAAGTAAAAGGAAAAGAAGAAGAAAGAGTAGTATCGAATTTAATTTTAAGGACACTTAAAGTTGCCAGATATGAAGCAGAAAATAAAGGACATTTTGGAATTGCAAGTAAGTATTATTGCCATTTTACATCACCAATAAGAAGATATCCTGATTTATTTATTCATAGAATAATATCAAAGTATATAGAAAATAATTATGACATAAAGGAAAAAGAAATTCAAAAATTATATGATTTGGCAGAAAAAAGAGCGGATAGTTCATCAGAAAGAGAAAAGATTGCAACAAAAGTAGAAAGAGAAGCTATAGACATAAAGAAAGCTGAATATATGGAAAATAAAATTGGAGAAGTTTATGAAGGGATTGTTTCATCAGTTACTCAATTTGGAATATTTGTGGAATTAGAAAATACAGTTGAAGGCTTAATAAGATTTGAAAATTTAGGTGATGAATATTTTATATATGATGAGAATAAAAAAATATTAATAGGAGAAAGAACAAATAAGATATACAAAATAGGAGATAAAGTTAAAATAAAAGTAATAAAGGCTAATAAACTTTTAAGGCAAATAGATTTTGAATTATATAATGATTAATTTTTGACTGTATAGTATAAAAATTATAAAGATATTGCATGTTTAAAATTTAAATTATATAATATAAAAAAATTGAAAATAGGAGTTTATATGAATAAAACAAAGAGAAAAATTTTTGAAACATCAATGAAACTTTTTGCAGAAAAAGGATATGATGCGACAAGCATAGAAGAAATTACAGCAACTGTAGGGGTTGCTAAGGGAACATTATATTATCATTTTACAAGTAAAGAAGAAATCTTTAATTTTTTGGTCGAAGAAGGAATGAAATTACTTCAAAACAGTATTAATATTAAAACAGCTAAGTTTGATAATTATATAGATAAAATAAAAGCAATAGTATTAATTCAAATAAAGATTATTGTAAAATATGAGTATTTAATAACAATTTTGCTTAGTCAGCTTTGGGGAAATGAAGAAAGAAATAAAATGTGTAAGAATCATATATTTAATTATATAAGTACTATTGAAAAAATTGTTAAAGAAGGAATAGATGCAAAACAAATAAAAAATGGAGATCCAAAGATAATTGCAACAGAAATATATGGCTTGATATGTTCATGTCTTGTTTATAAACAAAAAAGCAATGAAGAGTTTGATACCATGAAAATATATCATGAGTTTGAACATACTCTTATCGATGGATTAAGAGCTTAATAATAAATTGTAAAAAGATAAAAAATGCAAACATAGTAGGTTATTAAAAATGCAATTTTAAAACTCTTAGGGCTTACGGAAATATTAAAAGTAAAGAATATGGTTGATTAATAAAATGTTATAAAATTTTTATAAAAATTTGTCGATTATACTTGACAATTGTAATTAATTTGTAATAATATTGTAATGAAAAATTAAAAAAGAAAATTATAAATCCTATTGTAGTTTTTTGTAGCTTATTGTATAATAATAAATGAAATAAACAAAGAAAAGCGTAGGATAAAGGAGGGAAGTTTACGATGTCTAGATCTGGCATAGTAAACGTGAGAATGGTAATCACGGAAGAAAAAATATTGTCAAATATTGATAAAGTGCAAAAAATGATAAATCCAAACAGCAAAAAACAAATTGTACAATTAGAAGAGGATGCATATTTTAAAGATTTGATAGAATCAATAAAAACTTATCTAATCGAATATCCTAAAAAGAAAAACTTTCCTAGTAGTGTATATAAAGCTGCTTATGGATTAGTTGAATTTGCAACAAATCAATTTGAAGAAAACACAAAAAACATAGAAGAATTAATTAGACAAAGAGAGCAAAATATAAGTTTAGCTGGTCAATTAAGAGAATTAATTGATATAGTAGATAATAAAGAAAAAGACTGGAAAGATTCTGTTAAAAATGCAGAAGGAAAATTTACAGAAGATATAATAGAAACTTTAAATATAATAGGAAAAACAAAGAGTAAAAAATCTCAAAATTATCAAGATGCAATGAAACTTTTAAATGCAAGAGTAAATAATTTGGAATCTAATTTACATATAGAAATAGATATGGAAAGAATAGAAGATAGATCAAAAGCTTTAAGCTATATTGGTATAGAAGTGGCTGATGCATTAAAAGGAATACCAACACCAGTTGATACTGTTGAAGTTGAGCAAGCTCAAACAGTAGTTAATGAAGAACAACAACAATATGTTGATGCTACTACATTTGAAGCTAAACCATCATTATGGAGTAGAATTAAAAATAGTAAATTAGTAAGAGCTGTTTCATATGTATTTAAAATAAGAGTAAAATTAGAATTACCTAATGCATTACCAGAAGGAAGAGGAGAACAAGCATAGTTTTATATATTTTGATTTGAAGTTGGATTATTCCAGCTTCAAATCAATTTAATAATAGCAAAATAAAAAAATATAAATTTTTACAAAAAAGTATTGACAATATATAAAATTTAGTTTATACTTTAACTTGCGTTAAGAAATGCTCCCTTAGCTCAGTTGGTCAGAGCAACCGGCTCATAACCGGTGGGTCCAAGGTTCGAATCCTTGAGGGAGCACCATTTTTTTAATTTAATATATGGGTAGGTGGCCGAGTGGCTAAAGGCGGCAGACTGTAAATCTGTTCTCATTTGAGTACGATGGTTCGAATCCATCCCTGCCCACCATAAAATACAAGTTAACTTGTATTTTATTTTTTTGCCTAAAACTTATGTAGTAAATATATAGAATATAAACTAAATTAATTGCATAAAAATGTACAGGGGGAAAAATGATAATAGATTTACATTGTGATACAATTCAACGAGCTAAAGACGAAAATCTATCACTTACAGACTCAAAATTAGCAGTTAATTTAAAAGAAACACAAGGAAACTTGCCATACATTCAATGTATGGGAACATTTATAAATCCAAAATATAATATAAAAGATGGGGGATTCAAAAGAACAAATAGTATTATAGATAATTTTTATGAATTATATAAAAAAGAGCAAGATAAAATTTATATAATAAAAAATAAAAAAGGTTTAATAAGTAAAGAATTTAATAATAAAACGGGGGTAATATTAACAATAGAAAATGGAAGCGCTATTTCATCTAATTTAGACAATATAAAAATTTTATACAAAAAAGGAATACGAATGATGGGGACAGTGTGGAATGAAGATAATGAACTAGCATCTGGAGCAAATACAAAAAATGATAAAGGTCTAACTGAATTAGGAAAAAAATACATACAAGAATTAGAAAAAAATAATATAATAATTGATGTATCGCATATGTCTAAGAAAAGTTTTTATGATACATTAAATAATTGCAATGGCCCAATAATTGCAAGTCATTCTTGCACAAATGGTATTTGCAAACATTATAGAAATTTGGGTGATGAACAAATAAAACAAATAGCAAAAAGAAATGGAACTATAGGAATTTGTTTTTGCAGGCCATTTTTAACAAAAGAACCAAAAGCAACTGTTAAAGATTTAGTTAAACATATAGATTATATTGCTAATTTAGTTGGAATAGATTATATATCAATTGGAACAGATTTTGACGGAGTAGAAAAAGAACATCAACTAGAAGATATAAAAAGTGTAAAAGATATGTACAAATTAATTTTAGAATTAGAAAAACAAGGTTATATCAAAAATGATATAGAAAAAATAACAAGTAAAAACTTTTTAAGAGTGGCAAATGAAATTTTATAAGAATAAAATCAAGAATTCTTATACAGTATAAACTGCAATAAGAATTCTTGATTTTTTTATAAATAATTCAAATTTAAATTTCTTTATTTAAGTTACCATTTGTATAATCTTTTCCCTCAAATCTAGTGTTAGATTTTACACAAGAAGTAATTTTGTTAATAGTCTCAATAGATTCATCTAAAACATCTATTCTTAATGAATTAACATTAAAGTCTTCATATGATATTGATGTGGTTTTAGAATTATAAATAGTTGTAATTGTTTGTAAATTATCAGGTATAATCCTAAATTTAAGACCAAGTCTGTCTTTTAAATAATATTTTTTATTATTAGAACAATTTTTTGAACAATCCTTATAGCAACTATTTGTAGTACCTAAAAGACAGTAATTTGTAGTCATTAAAGGTGTGTTCCCATATACGATTAGTTCTGTATCTATATTATAATTGCAAATATTAATAATTGAATTTTTGTTAAGTTCAGGTGAAATTGTTAAATTAGTAAATCCAAAAGATTTTAGCTCATCTACTGAAAATTTATTGAATATATTCAAAGTATAATTAGCAACTAAATCTAAATTTTTATTATCAATTCTATTTATAATATTTAAATAAAAAATATTAGATAATATAAGCCCTTTAATATTAAACTGTGATATTGAAGTGTTTAATATTGAAAATAAGTTGTTTATATATTTTTCTCTTAATACATTAGGAAGATAAATATAAATATTAAATTTATTAGAAAGTATGCTTAAAATATCAGAATATTTTTTACTGTAAAAATATTTTAATGGAATATATATGTTGTCAATATCAATTAAATTTGTATAATCTAAATCTACATTCAATTCATTTAATAATAAAGATATTTTTTTATTTACAACATTATTTTTTTCTTTAATATTCTTATCAACAAAACAAAAATCAGATGTATGTTTAAATGAAGCTATAATTTCTTTTTCAATATTATTTATAGTTGTTCTTCTTAAATCATTTAAAATAGAAACAGGTATGAAAATATTGTTATCTAAAATTATATTTAAATTTGAAAATTCAAAAGGTGTATCAGTTGTTTTAGAAAATTGTTGAATAATTTTTTCTTTATCTAATGGTTTGTTTTCAGCAGTCAATGGTATGTAGTTATATACAAATGAAGATTCGATATTATGTTCTAAACATTTAACATATATATTTATATTTTCATTTTGTTTTATAGAAATATTGCAGTCTAAATGGATTTTTTTAAATTCTTTACTAAAACTTTCTAGGGCAAAGGAGGTTAATTTTTTACTAGCAGTTTTATAAATTTTATCTCCTATATTTATATTTCCTTTCATTCTTCCAAAGGTTACTGTTTCTCCATAAATTCCTTGCTTAATATTTTTATCATTTTTCATTAACTCTGAAATAGTATAATTAGAAGTTTCTTTTTCAGCAAATATAGAATCTCCAATTTCTAGATTGTCATTTAAGGTTAAAGTTATTAAGCCTTTATTAGAATTGAACTTTTTAATTTTACCTAAGTAAATTCCCATATTATTTTGTTTTTCTTTAAAAACTAATTTTTTATTAGGGTTGTTAGAAAGATGTCCGTTTGAAAATCCACCTCTGTTGAATGCTTGAAGTAAATCTTTCTTATCATTTTCATCTATTGTATATGGTTTATTGTTTAAAACTAAATCAATGTATTTTCTGTAAATTCTTGTGACAGTTGCAACATATTGAGGATTTTTCATTCTGCCTTCTATTTTTAAACATTTAACACCACAGTTAATAAGCTGTGGTAAAAATTCTAATCCACATAGATCACGAGTACTTAATAAATAACCAGAATCTATTTTGTTATCATTTTCTAATAATTCATATGGTAATCTACAAGGTTGAGCACATTTTCCTCTATTTCCAGATCTTCCACCAATCATACTAGAGAATAAGCATTGACCAGAATATGAAATACAAAGAGCGCCATGTATAAATACTTCTATTTCTATATTAGAATTCTTACAAATATACTCTATTTCATTAATAGGTAATTCTCTAGATAATACTGCTCTTTTAAAACCTAATTTTTCAGCTTCTAAAGCACCATCTAAATTATGTATTGTCATTTGAGTACTTGCATGTATTGGCAAGTTAGGAAAATTTTTAATTAAAGTTGTTGCTAAGCCTAAGTCTTGAACTATTATTGCATCAATACCAAACTCATAGGCCTTTTTGGCAAGCATAACAGCATCTTCAAATTCATCATCTTTTATCAAAGTATTTAAAGTTAAATTTGTTTTTACTCCACGCAATTTTGCATAATTAATAGCTTTTTCTAAATCTTCTAAGTCGAAATTTTTAGCAAAAGCTCTGGCACTAAATAAATTAGCACCAAAATATACAGCATCAGCACCATTTTGAACTGCAGCCTTTAAACATTCAAAGTCACCAACTGGTGATAGTAATTCAATCATTTTAATCTCCTTAATTTTTATCTTATAATATTGTAACACAAAAATAGGAATTTGCATATTATAACATAACAAAATAAAAAAGGAGGGAATAATATGCCAGACGAAAATAGAAATTGTTGTAATAACGGAGTATTAGGAGGATTATTTGGAGGAAACGGATGCGGATGTAATAATGACAGTACTATATTATTTTTCATAATAATATTCTTATTATTATTCACAAGCTTTGGATGTTGTGGAAATAACTAACATATAAACAAAAAATACGTATATAAAAGAAAATAATATGAAAATATTGTTTTCTTTTTTTTGTATTATTTGTAACATTTCTGTTATTAAATGGTAACGAAAAAGTAATGAAAATAAAACTGCTGATTCATTGACTAAAAAAGGCTATAATGATATACTTATTTTGATAAAAAATGACAAATTTATTAAGAAAAATAATAAAGAAACAAAAGAGGTGTAAATGTTGAAATTTAATAAAATTATTTCATTAATGTTAATTTTTATAATCTTATCATGTATTTTTTTAAATTTAACAGGTTCAAAATCTTATGCTACAAATCAAACTTTGAGTTCAGATATAGATAAAATAAGTGAAAGTAAATATCCAGGTATAAAAAAGCTAATAAAAGATTTAAAAGCAAGTCATCCTAATTGGACATTTAAAATATTATATACTGGAATAGATTGGAACACAGTAATTTCAAATGAATATGTAGGACATGGAAAATCTCCGAGAAATTTGGTACCAGGTAATAATTCAAATTATGCTGGGGATTGGGTTTGTTCTATATGTGGAAATAAAGCATATGATAATGGAGGATGGGTTTGTGCATCAGAATCAGCAATAAAGTATATGATGGATCCAAGAAATTCAATTAATGAAACTGATATTTTTCAATTTCAAGAATTAACATATGATGGTTATGATGAAAACACAGTCTTAAAAATGGTAGAAGGAACATTTTTAAATAAAGAAAAATATATAAAAGCAATAAAAGAAGTTGCAGAAGAAACAAATGTTAGTCCATATTATTTAGTTGCTAGAATATTACAAGAACAAGGAAAAAATGGAACAGTTTTAACAAAAGGAAAAGGATATGAAGGACAATATAAAGGATATTATAATGTTTTTAATATAGGAGCAACAGGAGGAACAAAATCAAAAGTAATATTAAATGGATTAGCAAAAGCAGAAAAAGAAGGATGGACAAGTTTAGTAAAGGCAATAAAAGGTGGAGCAAAATTTATAGCAAAAGATTACATTGCAAGAGGACAAAATACATTATATTTTCAAAAATTTGATGTAGAAAGTTCTGATAATAGTTTATATTATCATCAATATATGCAAAACATATTAGCTGCTCAAAAAGAAGGAGAAACATTAAAGAAAACATATAATGATGTTGATAGTTTAGATGGAAAATATACTTTTATAATACCTGTATATAACAATATGCCATCAGCAGTTAGTAAAAGACCTTCAATAACAAGTACATCAAATGTTTCAACAGATATAGTTAGAGTAAATGTTAATAAGCAAATAACACTAAGAAAAACAGAAAATGGAATAGCAACAGGTGAATTCCTATATAAGGATGAAATTGTAACAAGAGTAGAAAAGGCAACAGAAAAAGTAAATGGAACTTATTGGGATAAAGTAATGAAAGCTAATGGGGTAACTGGATATGTTGCAAGACAAACATATGACGATGAAGAATATAAATTATATTTAGTACCTATAGTTTCAGAAGAAAACAATAATACTACTAACAATACTGATACAAATACTGATAATACAAATAATTTGATTTCTAGTGATAAAGTAAAAATAAAAGATCAAGCTGTTGTAATAACTCCTAATACAAAGGTTTCTGATATAAAAAAAGTATTGGGAAATAACATAGTAATTAAAGATTTAAATGGAAAAGAATTATCATCTTCAGCTGTTGCTGGTACAGGATGTAGAATTGATGACAAATATACAGTTGCAATGCTTGGTGATATAAATGGAGATGGAGAAGTAAAATCAACAGATTATATGTTAATAAAAAATTATATTATGGGAAAAACAAAATTTAAAGTAAGCCAAAAAATAGCAGCAGATTTAAATAAAGATGAAAAAGTAAAAGCAACAGATTATATGTTGGTTAAAAACTATATTATGGGAACAGCTAAAATAACATTAAAATAAATAGAGAGGAGAGACAAAAGATGAAAAAAAATATATTGGCATTTTCGATATGCCTGTCGTTTTTGACGCTCGGATGTTCAAAAACGGACAAGCATTCGTCGCAGAGCCAGAACAAAGGATTTAAGGTTACGGCGACATCCGTTTCCTCTCCGGGAACCAAAACAGCCATCGGAGATGACGGCCTGTCCGTAAAATGGACGGCCGGAGATAAACTTACCTTCGCTACATGCGAATCGGAACAGACTCCTACTTATTATCATTTGGATATAGACCAAAGTTCCATATCTCCCGACGGAACCAAAGCGGATTTTTATTATCCGTCAGGCAATATACCTGCAGGTACTTACAGGGTTATAAGCGGTGGTTATTCATCCCTTGAGGCGTCTTCTTCCGGTGCTGTGAAAATAGGACAGGAGCCGGATCAGCACCAGACCGCTTCATCCGATCCGGTATCGGGACTTATGATGATATCGCCGTCGCTGGTTACTGTTCAGCAGGAGGCTTCTACGGCCAATGTTAGCTTTGAAGTGCATTTCGTGATGCTGGAGATACCGGTGAACCTCGTGTCGAATGCATCCGGTGCGGACGTGACGTTAAACAGCGTTGCACTGGAACGTAAGGATGGCGGAGATATATATACTTCTAAAGATTGTGAAATTGGCTATTTAGAGCAAAATACAAATTTCCATTTTTATCTCGAACAAGAGATGTTCCCCGTCCATTGAGAATCGAACCATTGCTTCCCAACGAAGTTACCCATTGGCAAACTCCGGCCTCGTCATACTTGGCAATAAACGAAGTAATTCCGGTAGCGGTCACCACCTTACCATTACCAAAAGGTACTGTACCGTTATTCACCATACCCGATACATATACATTGCAAGCGTCATCGGTCACAAGGCCATATATTTCCTCACCTTTATTTACCGTACCTAAACGCTTCGCCCAAAGGCCTTCTCCATCTCCATTCAGTTTAATAATCACCACATCTACCGAGGTTCCCGCTAATGTTTCGGAAGAGCCATCGGCCATAGGTATTACTATATCTCCATCGTTGGTATAACCGATCACGTAAATATTTCCTTTCTTATCAAAAGTCGTATTGATTCCGGCTTCCCAATCTTTGGCCGAGCCAAATACTTTATGCCAAATTTTGTTACCATCTTTATCAACAATATATATATTGCTCAGCGTATTTTGCATTCCCAGCCTGAAAGATTGTATATACTTTTGTCTAAGAGTCGCCTGCTCTTCCTTTTCAGCAGCGGTCAATCCCTCATTTTTTGATTTTTTGTATAAAAAATTTATTCTCTCAATTATATTATCC
>ERZ827168.1215-NODE-1215-length-36740-cov-24.705983_pt1 | contig 36740 bp, 33 predicted proteins | sample MGYA00519868_ERZ827168 | MGnify/ENA primary metagenome ERZ827168 (study PRJEB31778, sample SAMEA3449271) | human gut metagenome | biome: human gut; feature: human-associated habitat; material: faeces | place: United Kingdom | collected 2010/2012 ...
TCAAGGAGTGCGGCATCGACCTGCTGATGTACGCTTTCGCAACCGACGTCATCATGGAGGGCAACACCGTGAAGGGCGTAATCATCGACTCCAAGAAGGGTCGCGAGGCGATTCTCGCCAAGCGCGTCATCGACTGTACGGGCGACGGCGACATCGCCTACCGTGCGGGCGCACCGATGAACTACGGCAACGAGAAGGGCATTCCGCAGCCGCCGACGCTCATGTTCTCGATGCGCGGCGTCGATTCGCGCAAACTGCGCGACGCCGTGGCAGACCATCCGGACGTATACGACATCGACTTCATCCCTAACGAGTTCTTCCGCGCCGACGACAACTGTACGTTCGTCGGATTCCGCAACCAAATCAAGAAGGCTCGCGAGGCAGGCTACAAGATTCCTGTCGAGCGCACCATCTTCATGACGGGTATGGCTCCCGACGAGTGGTGGGTGAACATGTCGCGCGTGAACGGCATCGACGCCACCGACCCTGCACAGTACACTCAGGGCGAAATCACCTGCGCCGAGCAGAACGAGGAGATTGTCCGCTATCTGAAAGCATACATCCCGGGCTTCGAGAACGCATACGTAGACCGCGTGGCTCCGTTCATGGGCATCCGCGAAACCCGCCGTATCGTCGGCGAATACATCCTCACCGAGGACGACATCTTCAACTGCGCCAAGTTCGACGACGCCATCGCCGTCGCAAGTTATCCGGTAGACCTTCACCATCCGGTGGGCGGCGACTGCTCGCTCTACTGGTGTCCGGACTGCTACGACATTCCGTACCGCTGTCTGATTCCGCAGAAAATCGACGGTCTCATCGTAGCCGGACGCAACGTGTCGATGACCCACCTCGCGCTGGCTTCCGCCCGCGTCATGGGTCCTGCAATGGCACTCGGCGAGGCTGCGGGCAAGGCTGCTGCTCTCTCCGTCAAGGAGAATGTACAGTTGCGCGACCTCGACGTCAGGAAACTGCAAGAGTCGCTTAAAGCGGAGGGCGTCTATTTCAGAGAGTAGCGCATGTTCCGCAGGATTCTGATAATTACCGGTGTACTGCTGTCGCTCGCCGGCACCGCCGAAGCCCGCAAAAAGGCTAAGTGCAACGACGGCATACACCGCGTGATGACATGCAACATCCGCATCACGGGACTGCCCGCCGACGAAAAGGACGGCTTGCGATGGAACGACCGCAAGGAGGCGATGATTGAGTCGATACGCAAGTACGACCCCGACATCATCATGATGCAGGAGGTCATCTACGACTCCTACGCCTATTGCAAGGAGCAGTTCGCCGACTACTTCCCGTTCGGTTTCGAGGGTCCCGAAATGGACCCCTACACCGAGGGGTACCACTTCATCGGCAAGAACGTGATATTCTTCCGCCGCGACCGCTACGAACTCGTGTCGGCGGGATGCTACTGGCTCTCGCTCGACCCCGTCATCGGCGGCAGCATATCGTGGGACACCAACCGCGCCCGCCACTGCAACTGGGTACGCGTAATCGACAAGAAGACAGGCAAACAGATACGCCTGCTCGACCTGCACCTCGACCACAAGGTCGATGAAGCGAAAGTCAATCAGGCGAAACTCGTGGTGCGCGAAGCGGCACAGTACGCCGATTCGTTCCCGCAGATTCTGTGCGGCGACTTCAATTCCAAGAAGGATACGCCGCAGGTACGCCACTTCATCGAGAACGGCTGGCACGACGCCTACGACGAACTGCACGACGGCAAGGAATTCGGCTACACGGCACACGCCTTCAAGGGCGACGACCGCCCGTACAAGCCGACCCACGGACGCATCGACTACATCATGACCAAGGGCGGCGCGAAAGCGCGTTCGTGCGAGGTCCTGAAAGACCGTCCGCGCGGCATCTGGCCGAGCGACCACTACTTCATGCTCGCCGAAATCGTCGTCGAGTAGCCTCCCCGCTTCCGCAAACGCAAATCCGCCCGCAGGTTATCGAACCTGCGGGCGGATTGTTTAAGGACTTTTTTCTAAATCGTGGGCTACTCCACCGGAATATCCTTGTTCACGTTCTTCGAGCCTGCGAGGGCGTAGAAGAGCAGATAGAGAAGCAGCGCGACGATAAGCCAGTACGACGCCATATAGTTCGTCTTGTCGGCAATCCAGCCCTGAATCGCAGGCAGGATACCGCCGCCGCAGACCATCACCATGAACAGTCCCGATGCCATCGAAGTATACTTGCCCAGTCCCTCGACCGCGAGGTTGAAGATGCCGCCCCACATGATGGACGTACACAGACCGCAGAGCATCAGCAGCATGACATTCACCGGAACGGCTTCGAGCGCGAACGACAGTGTCTTGTTGTCGAACGCCGGCATCATCACCTCGACCGAAGGCAGATACATCGCCAGAATGACGAGCATCACTCCAACTGTCGAAACCGTCGTGAGCATCGCTCTCGACGAGAAACGCGCTCCGAGCGCACCGCCGACAAGACGACCGACGAGCATCAGCAGCCAATAAACACCGATAATCATTCCCGCCGTCGAGCCTGCGATACCGAGCCCGCCGTCAGCGGCAGAGCCTGTCATATAGAGGTTCGCGATGTTCGGAATGCCGACCTCGATACCGACATACACGAAGATACCGACCGTACCGAGTACGAAATGGCGGAACGACAACGCCGAATGTTTGTCCTGCGTATTCTTTTTGTCCGACACAACGAACGGTTCCGGAATATCGGTAATGTAGAGTACCACGAATGCGAGGAGGAAGATTCCCATCGCGAGCCACAGAGCCGGCGAGGTGCTGGCAATCGTGTTGCCCGAACCCATCAGATAACCGCCGAGTACGGGAACTATCGTAGCGCCCAGCGAGTTGCACGAACCGCCGAACTGCACGAGTTGGTTGCCCTTGTTGCCTCCGCCACCGATGGTGTTGAGCATCGGATTGACCACCGTGTTGAGCATGCACATCGAGAATCCGCCGATGAACGCGCCGGCGAGATAGATGTAGAAATTCTCAGCCTGTCCGCCCAGATAGATTACCGCCACACCGACGAATCCCACGGCGATGGCTGTCAGCGCGGTGCGCTTGTAGCCGATGCGCGAAAGCATCATTCCAGCCGGAATACCCATGAATGCGTATGCGATGAAGTTCGCCGCATTGCCGAGTTGCGACTGCCAGTTAGCCAAATCGAACTGGTCTTTTACGATTACGCCCAGCGGATTCTGCAATCCGGTGACGAATGCAATCATGAAGAAGAGTGCAAACATCATGATTATGGGCAAAGTGAAATTTTTCTGTCCTGCCTTTTCCATTTGAAAGTTGTTTTAAGGTTTTCTGTCTGTTATCATGCGGCATCATCTGTCCCGCTCGACCACATACGAGCAGAGGTTCGCCAGCGAATCGCAATACGCCGACGGTTCGCACTCCGCGAGCAGCGTCGCAGCCTTCAATGCGTACCGCTCCATCGTCTCGCGCGCCCGTTCGACACCGCGGTAATCGCGCACGAAGTCGCGCACGAAAGCCACGCTGTCCTCGTCGGTCGCGCACTGTTCCAGATGCGACATCACCTCGTCGCGCAACCCCTTGTCCGCATCATCGAGAGCCTCGATGAGCGGCAGCGTGATTTTGCGTTCGCGCAAATCGTTGTTGCACGGCTTGCCGGTGTTGTTGTCGAGAGTGTAGTCAAGAATGTCGTCCGCAATCTGGAACGCCATTCCCAGAGCCTCGCCGTATCGCTGCATACGCCCCACTCGGTCCGACGATGCCCCGACCGACATCGCACCCGCCGAAGCGCACGAACCGAACAGACTTGCCGTCTTCTTGTATATAATATCGAAATATGCCTCGCGCGACGTGTCGAGTTTGCCGGCGTGGTCGCTTTGCAGAATTTCGCCCTCGCACAGCACCGACATATTGCCGATGATATGGGTAAGCAGGTCGTACTGACCGCTTTTCAACCCGATATCCATATTGCGCGCCAGAATATAGTCGCCGACGATTACGGCGTTGCGCGACTGCCAGCGGGCATTGACCGACGCTCTGCCGCGGCGCATGTCCGACTCGTCTATCACGTCGTCGTGGACGAGCGACGCCACGTGAATCATCTCCACGAGCATCGCGGCGAGCATTGTCCGCATTCCGAATCCGACCGACGGCGAGTTCGCGCCCGCCGACAGCATCACTATCGCGGGACGCAGCCCCTTGCCGCGCGACGAAAGCACGTAATCCAACATCTGTGCAAGCAGCGAATCGCCTCTCTCGTTGAAGTTGCGGCGAACGAAATCGTCGAAACGCTTCAAATCCTCCTCAATCGGCTTGCGAATTGTATCGAGTGTCGTCATAAATGCAATATCTCTGAAAAACCGTCTTCAATTTGCCGGACACGGTTTTTTCTCCGGCTTATTCGGACAGTTTCAAAGCAAAGATAGTGATTTTTCATTATACGCACTCCCCAAACCGATATTTTTTCTATCTTTGGGCGATAAAGGCTCGCGATTGTGCGACAACCGACCGCCTTAAAGTCCTTAGAGACTTTAAGGACCTTAACGACTTTAAGGACACTTTTTATGACACGTTTCACCGACATATTGCGCAAAACCGCACCGACGCTTACGGCGGCGATACTCTTTTTCGTCGTGAGTGCCGTATGCTACGCCCCGCAGTTCGAGGGGCGCGTGCTGCCGCAGCACGACATACAGCAGTTCGACGGCATGAGCCGCGACATCCGCGAATGCCGCACCGACTACGGCGAAGACCCGCAGTGGACAGGTGCGATGTTCGGCGGAATGCCCGCATACCTTATCAACATCCGCTATCCGGCACAAATCGTCAAGCATGCCGCCGACAAGGTTTTAGGCATCGTGAACACTCCGGCGGGATTCATCTTCTTCGCGATGTTCGCCGCATGGCTGATGATTGTTATGATGGGCATCTCGCCGTGGATAGGCATCGTAACGGGGCTCGCCTACGGACTCTCGACCTACTTTTTCCTGATTATCGGCGCGGGACACGTCACGAAGATGTGGGCTTTGGTATTCGCTCCGGCGATGATGGGCGCGATATTCATGACGCTTCGCGGACGCCGCAAATGGCTCGGAGGGACACTCACGGCACTGTTCGCGTCGCTCGAAATCGGCGCGAACCACCCGCAGATAACATTCTATTTCGTCCTCGCCGCAGCCGCACTGTGGACAAGCGACCTCGTATTCGCAATCCGCGAACGGCATCTGCCCGACTTCGCCAAGCGCACGGGCATACTCGCCGCCGCGGCACTGCTCGCACTCGGCTCCAACTTCGCCCCGCTCTGGTACACGGCGCTGCACACCGACTCCACCATCCGCGGCGGTTCGGAGGTCGCCGACGACGCTGCGGCATCGCACGGTCTCGACCTGCAATACGCCACCGCATGGAGTTACGGCATCGGCGAGAGTTGGAACATGCTGATTCCCGATTTCGCGGGCGGCGATTCGGCAGCGACATTTTCATCGAACGGAGCGGTCGCCGAATCGCTCAAAGAGTTGGGGTTGAGTTCGCTCGCCACACAGATTCCGACCTACTGGGGCGCACAGCCCTACACGGCGGGACCAACCTATCTCGGTGCCGTCGCCGTATTCCTCGCGCTGCTCGGCGCGCTGCTCGCCGACGACCGCAACCGCTGGTGGATTCTCGCGTCGAGCCTTCTCGCGCTGCTGCTGGCTTGGGGACATAATTTCTTATGGTTCACCGAACTGTGCTTCAAATATCTGCCGCTCTACAACAAGTTCCGCACCGTATCGATGGCTCTCGTGGTACTCGAATGGAGCGTGCCTCTGCTCGCGGGCATCGGAGTGTGGAAACTGTGGCGTTACTCCGCGGGCGAACGCACCGCGGAGGAGCGTCGCCGTATGCTGCGCGCAACCGGAATCGCCGCAGGCATCGTGGGCGGCATCGCACTGATATTCGCTCTGTTCGGAGGTTCGATGTTCGATTTCGACCGCGAGGCGAGCGGCGAAATGATGAGCGAACAGTTCCTCTACATGCTCCAACAGTCGCCGGGCGGCGAAGAGTACATCCGCAAGGGCGTACACGACGAACTCGGCTGGTCGGTCGCCGACGCGATGGCGCAGGAGCGCGGCGAGATATTGAACCGCGACGCATGGCGGTCGTTCGGATTCGTCGCCGTGGCGGCAGGCTCGGTTATGCTGTTCGTCCTCGGACGCATCCGCCGCACATGGCTCGCAGCGATGCTCGCCGGCTGGATAATACTCGACATGATTCCCGTCGATTTGCGCTATTCGCCCTACGACCGGTTCGTCGCTCCGCGCAAGGCGCAGATTGCCCCGACCGATGCCGACAGAGAGATAATGGTTGACAAATCGTTGGGATACAGAGTACTGAACCTCTCCGTATCGCCGTTCAACGACGCCACGACGTCGATGTTCCACCGCTCGGTCGGCGGTTATCACGGCGCGAAACTCGGACGCTATCAGGACATCATCGACCGCTACCTCAACAACGGCGACGAAGGCGTTCTCGACATGCTCGACACGAAATACGTCATCACCCGCAGCGGCGAAGTCATCGAACGTCCGTCGGCTAACGGCGCGGCATGGTTCGTCGAAAACATGGTTCCGGCGGAGAGCGCGAACCGGGAGTTGGAGATGCTCGGCGAAACGGACTTGAAGACGACGGCGGTCGTATCTGCGGAAAGCATACCGTCCGTCGGCACGCCACTCGGCACGGGCGAAATCGAACTGACGGAGTACCGACCGAACTATCTGAAATACGAATATACGGCTGACGGCGAAGCGGTTGCCGTATTCTCCGAGATATACTACCCCGACGGCTGGACGATGTACGTGGACGGAGCGGAGGCACCATATTTCCGCGCCGACTACATCCTGCGCGCAGCCCTGCTGCCTGCGGGTCGGCACACGGTCGAATGGCGTTTCCGCGCGCCGATGTGGGGCGTGAGCGAGGGTATCACGCTCGTATGTTCGCTACTGATATTCATAGCATTGATAACAACCATCATATATTATGGGAAGAAACAGCGATAAGGTATTGAAACGCAGAGTGCGCCGCTCCTACGTGGTATCGACAGTGAGCATCGCTCTCGTACTGTTCCTCATGGGAACGGTCGGCTACCTGATGTCGTCGGTACTCCGCACCGCCGCGACGATGCGCGAGAGCGTAACGATGATAGTCGAACTGCGCGACGGGCTGACCGAAGCCCAACGCGACAGCATCGGCGCAACACTCGCCGCGAACGAGATGACGGCGGACGTAAAGTTTGTGTCAAAAGATGACAAACTCGCCGACGAGGAGTTCCGCAAGGCGTTCGCCGTGGACATCGAGGGGCTGACGGGCGAAAACCCGCTGCCCGATTCGTTCGACGTAACGCTGTCGGCGCAGTCGGCGGACAAGGAGGCTCTGGCGGCATTCGTCGAGCAGAGTTCGGCTATCGACGGTGTCGAGCGAACGACCTATCCCGAAATGTTCATCGAGAAGATGCACTCGGTACTCGACACGCTGCAACTGATACTGCTGCTTTTCGGCGGAACGATGCTCGTCATATCGCTGATACTGCTCAACAACACGATTCGCCTCGCAATCTACTCGCGCCGCCAGATAATCAACACGATGAAACTCGTCGGAGCGACCAAGTGGTTCATCATGAAGCCTTTTATCGGCACCAGTGCCAAACAGGGTCTGTGCGCCGGAGCGATAGCCACCGCACTCTTCGCCGCCGCGCTGTACGGGCTGGAAGCCAACATCCCCGAAGCGGGCATCTCGGCGCAACTGACGCAGATTGGCATAATCGCGGGAATTATGGTCGTCGCGGGCATTACGGTAGCGATATTGTTCACCGTATTCGCCGTGAACAAATTCGTGAACATGAAGTCGAACAAGATATACCTTTATTGATATGAAAAAGATGTGGAACACGCTCGTCGCACGGTTCAACGGCATAACCGACCCCAACGACGGCAAAATGCCGCTCGCAATGCGCAACTACGTATTGCTGCTCTTCGGTGCGGCGGTAATCGTACTCGGATTCGTACTCATGTCGGGCGGCGGCGCAGCCACCCCCGAGGAGTTCCACTACGAGATATTCTCGTGGCGGCGCATCACCCTCGCCCCGATACTCGTGGTCGGCGGATTCGCATTCGAAATCTACGCCATCATGAAGCGTTTTTAGCGGGAGGGGGTATTATAAGTAATATAGGTAATATAAGTCTTATATGGAACAGCCTATTCTACCTATTGCAAATTAGCACGGGAAAATCCCGTGCTAATTTCATTTACTCCACAGCCGCATACTCGTTCACGAAATCCTCGGCGAGTTTCGTCAGCAACTGGTCAGCCTTCTTCTCCTCTGCCAGCGTCCGCTCGATAAGCCTCTTGATTTTCTTCTCGGGCATGTACTCCGCCAGCGCGCACAACGTTCCGTAGGTCGCTATTTCGTAATGCTCGACCTTCTGCGCCGCGAGAATCAGCCCCGCATCGCGCACGAAACTGTTGCGCTTGGTGTCGCTGACCATGCCGTCCGCCTCTTCGAGCAGACCCGCCATAGCCTCGCAACGCTTGGCTTCGGGCTTCTCGCCGAGCAGGGCGAAAATCTCTTCCAAAACGGCTATCTGCTTGTCGCCCGCACCGTAATGCTTCTCGAACGCCGCCGCGAGTTTCGGACTGGTCGCCGAACGGCGCATCTTGTCCAGCCCCTTTTTCAGGTGCTTTTCAGCCCAGTATATATCCTTGATTTGCTCCACGAAGAAGTAGTGGAAATCCTCGCCGCACGGAACGTCCTTTTTCGGCGAAGCGTTCTTGGTGCCGACGGTTTTGGAGCCGGTTACGGTCGCAGCCGGTTTCATGTCGTCGGTCTTGGTGTTGTTCGTTTTCATAATCGATGTTTATTGGTTCATGCGCTGTTCGGCAAATTGCATACCACGATTGTGCCGGATGCGCCCCTCCGCACCGATTGCATACAGACACGACAAGAGGCTGCCGACAATCGGACAGCCTCTCGATTCGTTTACGGACAACGGGATTCGCTCGCGAAACCCCCGACCGCAAATTAAGCGTACTTGAACGTCGATTCGTCGGAAACGGTCAGTTTCTTGCGACCTTTCGCACGACGTGCAGCCAACACCTTGCGACCGTTGGCGGTAGCCATTCTCGCGCGGAATCCGTGCTTGTTGATTCTCTTGCGACGCGAAGGCTGATAAGTTCTCTTCATTGCCATAACTATCTCGTTTTTATTGTTTCGTCGTTTTCAATCGGTTGCATGTCGCTCTCCGAAAAAGGCACATGCGGAGTGCAAAGGTATAACGATTTTTTAATTTTACAAAAGAATTGCGAAAATTTTACTCATTCTTAAACAAATCCACTTCGCCGCGCTCGACTTTGCGGTACATCGCGCTCAACTCGGCAATCACCGGCGAAACGTATTCCAGCGTATCCGCAACCGCCTTTTCGCCCTCGCCCTTGATGCGGTAGAGCATCGCGGCATAGAGCGCGCGGAAGCACAGTTCGGTATCGTTCATCTCCTCCTTGCCCGTAATCGTCCGCAGCGTCGGGATGTAGGGTGCGAGCCGTGCATATTTCTCGCGATACTCCCTGCCGACCGGCAGCGTCATCAGTTGAAGATGCAGATTGTGGAGGTCGACAATCAGATGCAGCGTGTGTTCGAGGTGTCCGCTCTGCTCCTTGCCCTCCTTGTGCAGCAGGTCGGCGATGTCCATGTACCACATCAGGAACACCTGCTTCTGCTCCTGCGGCATGTCGCGCGGGGCGACGAGTTGCGAATAGACGGCTTCGGGGCTGAACTGCAATGCCCGCAACAAATCCTCTATCTGCCACAGATAGAGAATGTACTCGGCGATGTTCTCCTTGCGTTTTGCTTGTGCGATGTCCATATCTTTTTATTTGCCGCAAAGATAGTGAAAAGTTTTACTACCTTTGTCCTATATTTCCACCAAAAAAATGGCATCCGATTTACTCGAAGGACTCAATCCCGCCCAGCACGAGGCGGTTATCAACTACGACTCGAATTCGCTCATCATCGCGGGTGCGGGTTCGGGCAAGACCCGCGTACTCACCTCGCGCATAGCCTACATGATAGAGCAGGGCGTCGCGCCGCACAACATACTCGCACTGACGTTCACCAACAAGGCAGCCGCCGAAATGCGCGAGCGCATCACGACCATCGTTGGCGGCAAGAGCCGCTATATCCGCATGGGAACGTTCCACTCCGTCTTCTCTCGTATTCTGCGCGAGAATGCCGAGCGGATAGGCTTTCCGCAGACGTTCACCATCTACGACTCGAACGATGCCAAGAATCTGGTGAAGACAATCATCAAGGAGAAGGGTCTGAACGACGACAAATACAAGCCGGCGAACATCGCGTCGCGCATCTCGTTCCTGAAAAACGGACTGATAACCCCCGGGGCATACATCGCCAATCCCGCTCTTTCAGCCGACGACCGCAAGAGCCAGATTCCGGAGTTCGGCGACCTCTACGCCGAGTACTGCCGCCGCTGCAAGCAGAACGGGGCGATGGACTTCGACGACCTGCTGTTGCAGACCAATATTCTGCTGCGCGACTGTCCGGACGTACTCGAACGCTATCAGGACCTGTTCCGATACATTCTGGTAGACGAGTATCAGGACACCAACTACGCCCAGTACATCATCATCCGCCGCATGTCGCTGAAAAACTCGAAGGTATGCGTCGTGGGCGACGACGCACAGAGCATCTATTCGTTCCGCGGGGCGAAAATCGAGAACATACTCTCGTTCCAGCGCGACTACCCCGACGCGAAGGTCTTCAAACTCGAACAGAACTACCGTTCGACGCAGACCATCGTCGATGCCGCCAACTCGATTATCGGGCATAACTCCAAACAGATGAAGAAACGCTGCTTCTCGGCAGGCGAAACGGGCGAGAAGATTCGCATCATCAAGGCTTACACCGACCGCGAGGAGGCTGAAATGATAACCTCCGAACTGCGCGACCGCATACGCGAGGGCGGCGACGAGTGGAGCGAGGCGGCGATACTCTACCGCACCAACAACCAGTCGCTCGTACTCGAAGAGTCGCTGCGCCGCAAGGGCATACCCTACAAGATATACAAGGGCAATTCGTTCTACGACCACAAGGAGATAAAGGACATGCTCGCCTACCTGCGCCTGATAACCAATCCGCGCGACGACGAGGCGTTCAAGCGCATCATCAACACTCCCGCGCGCGGCATCGGCGACACGACGGTACAGCGCATCGAGGCGATAGCGCAGTCGCGCAGCGTCTCGATGTGGGACGCGGTCGACACGCTCGTCGGCACGCCCACGCAGGATTCGGTCGAGAAGACCATTGTCCGCAAGGTCGGCGAATTCGTCGGCATGATACGTTCGCTGGCTCTCGAACGCGAGGCGAAAGGGCTGTACGACTTCGGTATGGAGGTGGCATCGAGGTCGGGGCTGCTCGCGTCGTACCGCATGCAGAACACCCCCGAAGCGGCATCGGCGATAGACAACATCGAGGAATTGCTCAACTCGATGCAGGAGTTCAACGAGCGTTGCGAAGCCGAAATACGCAACGGCGAGCGCGAGGAGTTCGAAAAGGCGACCCTCGACGAGTGGATGCAGGGCGTGATGCTGATGACCGACATGGACGACGAAGAGCCGGAGAATCGCAACAAGGTTACGCTGATGACCGTCCATTCAGCCAAAGGTCTGGAATACAAATACGTCTTCATAGTCGGATGCGAGGAAAACCTCTTTCCGTCGATGCGGGCAATGGAGACAATCGAGGGTTTGGAGGAGGAACGCCGTCTGTTCTACGTCGCGCTCACACGTGCGAAATGTGCGGCGACGATTTCGTGCGCCGAGATGCGCTTCAAGTGGGGCAACATGGAGTTCTCGCGACCGAGCCGCTTCCTCGCCGAGATAGACGAACGGTATGTGGACGCCGACTTCGACGTCAAAGGGTCGCAGCGCGACACGGGACGCGTTTCGGACGACAGCGACCCGAACGAATCCGCAATCGACGTTCTGCGCAAGCGGTTCGACGTGCGCTACCGGCAGAAGCCCGCCCGCAAGCCCGACGACGAGCCGCGCCGCAAGCCCGAGATTCAGGTGCAGCGACCGCAGCAGCCGACGTTCAACCCCGCGACCATGCGCCGTGTGAACGTTTCGGCAGGCGCGCCCGCGGGAGGCAGCGTACCGTGCGAATACTCCGAGGGCGACCGCGTCGAACACCTCAAATTCGGCAGGGGACGCATCGTGCGAATCGAACCTATGGCGACGGACAATAAATTAGTGGTCGATTTCGAACAGTACGGCGAAAAGACGCTGCTCGCACGGCTTGCGAAACTTACGAAACTGTAAAAATAACCGCATCCGTCATCCTGAGCGAAGCGAAGGATCTAAAAATCACAGCACGAAACAGATTCTTCGCTACGCTCAGAATGACGGCAACAGAATAATATTGTCAACTAATGACACAGAAAGAGAGATACGAAGGCATCATAGGCTGGTTCTCGGAGAACATGCCTGTCGCCGAGACGGAGTTGCACTTCGAAACGCCGTTCCAACTGCTCGTAGCCGTGATTCTGTCGGCGCAATGCACCGACAAACGGGTGAATATGACCGTACCCGCGCTTTTCGAGGCGTTCCCGACGCCGCAGAAGATGGCGGAGGCGACGGCGGAGGAGATTTTCCCCTACATACGCAGCATCTCCTACCCGAACAACAAAGCGAAGAATCTCGCTGCGATGGCGAAGATGCTGTGCGCCGAATTCGGCGGCGAGGTGCCGAGCGACATCGACCAGATGCAGCGTCTGCCGGGCGTCGGTCGCAAAACGGCGAACGTGGTCGGCGCGGTGATATGGGGCAAGGAGGTGATGCCGGTCGATACCCACGTATTCCGCGTATCGGCACGCATCGGACTGACGCGCAACGCGAAGAATCCCGCACAGACCGAACGCCAACTCGAAGCCGGCATACCGTCGCACCTGCTGCCCATCGCCCATCACTGGCTGATACTCCACGGACGCTACGTCTGCACCGCCCGCGCCCCGAAATGCTCCGGCTGCGGCATCCGCCAATGGTGCGCCGACTACGCGAAGCGCGAAAAAGCGGCGGCGAAACGTTCTGAAAAGGCATAAAAACAATCGAAAAAGGATGATTTTTCGCAAATAACGCTTTTTTTACTATCTTTGTCCGTATGAACATCGACTATTCGAGCATAGAAAAACTCAAACGGTTGCTCGAACGACCGAGCAACGTGGTAATCGTTTCGCACACCAATCCCGACGGCGACGCCATCGGCTCGTCGTTGGCACTTGCCGAAGTACTGCGCGAACTCGGACACAATCCGACCTGCATAGTACCCAACAAGTTTCCGTACTACCTCGACTGGATTCCGCGCTCGAAAAGCATCATCGTCCACCGCAACGATACCGAACACCGCGCCGAACAGGCTATCGCCGGGGCAGACATCATCGTCTGCGCCGACATGAGCAACATGTCGCGCCTCGAAGATTTGAGCAAGGCTCTCGAAACCAACACGAAAGCCGCGCGGGTGCTTATCGACCACCATTTGAGTCCCGACGAGCGGTTCGACCTGATGTTCTCATATCCCGATTCGTCGTCCACGGCATTCATCGTCTACTTGCTCATCGAGCAGGCGTTCGGTACGGAGCATCTGACGCCGACGATAGCGACGCAACTCTACGTAGGCATAATGACCGACACGGGCAATTTCGCATTCTCGAATCTCACGCCCGAGTTGTTCCGCGCCGTCGCCGCGCTCTCCGAAACGGGAATCGACATACCGAAAATCTACAACAACGTCTATAACTCCTTCACCGAGGGTCGCGCGCGGCTCTTCGGCTACACGATAAACCGCAAGATGAAGACTCTCCTGAAAGGCACGGTGGCTTACATGTCGCTGACCGAGGAGGAGATGCGCCGTTTCTGGTTCCAGCCGGGCGACAACGAGGGTTTCGTGAACTATCCGCTGACAATCAAGAAGATGAAAATGTCGGCGATGTTCTCCCAGCAGCACGATTTCATCCGCGTATCGCTGCGTTCGCGCGGCGATGTCGACGTGAATCTGTTCGCCCGACGCTATTTCAACGGCGGCGGACACCGCAATGCCGCCGGCGGAAAGTCGTTCGTGTCGATGGACGAAACGATACAGCACTACATCGACGCCGTGAACGAATATCGCAAGGAGGGGCTGGTATAGACCAAACTTTGACCGAAACGAGATGTTCAAAACATACCTCCGCCTTTTAGGCTTCGCACAGCCGTTCGGACGCTACGCCGTACCGTATTTCTTCTACGCCGCACTCCACGCGGTGTTCAACACGTTCAACTATGCGATGATAATCCCGATTCTGAACGCCATGTTCTCGGACGGATTCGCATACGAGCCGGTATACGAAATGCCGAAACTCGCCTTCAACAGCGAGGGGATGCAGCGGATGCTCAACTACATCTACACGCAGATGTTCGGCGAGAACTTCAACGTCGCCTACGTGCTGGCGATGCTCGCGACGCTGCTTGTCATCATGAATCTGTTCAGCAACCTGTTCCGCTACCTGAGTTCCTATACCGTCGAGTCGATGCGTACCCGCACGTTGCAGCGCATGCGCAACGAGATGTACGACAACATCATAAATATGAACGTCGGCTATTTCAGCGACCAGCGCAAGGGCGACATCATCTCGAAAATCACCTCCGACGTCGCGATGGTGCAGTTCTGCATCACCAACACGTTGCAGGTCGCTTTCCGCGAGCCGTTCCTCATCTTCGGCTATCTGTTCCTGATGATAAAGATTTCGTGGGAACTCTCGCTCTTCTCAATCGTGTTCCTGCCGTTCGTCGGACTGCTTATCGGAGGCATCGTCAAGCGTCTGCGCCACCCTGCGAGCCAGAGCCAGCAGCGTCTCGGCGACATGGTGAGCGTACTCGACGAGTCGCTGTCGGGAATCAAAATTATCAAGACCTACAACGCCACGTCATATATCATCGACAAGTTCCACGACATCAACGCCGAGTTCTCGCGCCTGCTGCTCTACATGGCTCGCCGCCAGCAACTCGCATCGCCGATGAGCGAATTTCTCGGCATCACGGTAGTGGCGATAGTGCTGATTTTCGGCGGTTCGCTCGTCATGAAAGGCTCGCTCAGCGCGGCGGGATTCATCGCCTTCGTCGCGGCGTTCTCGCAAATCACGCGTCCCGTCCGTGCGTTCATCGACCAGTTCGCCAACATCAATCAGGGTGTCGCGGCTGGCGAACGCATACTCTCGATAATCGACGCCCGCAGCGAAATCACCGACAAGCCGGACGCGAAGCATTTCGAGGGCATCAGGGAGAAAATCGAGTTCCGCAACATCTCGTTCTCCTACGAGGATTCGCGCGAAATCATCCACGACATATCGTTCGACATCCGCAAGGGCGAGACCGTCGCTCTCGTCGGACCGTCGGGCGGCGGCAAGTCGACGCTCAGCGAACTCATGGCGCGTTTCTACGACCCGCAGCAGGGCGACATACTGATTGACGGAGTGTCCATACGCGACTACACGCAGGATTCGCTGCACGCCTGCATGAGCCTCGTGTCGCAGGAGACGGTGCTGTTCAACGACACCATCGCCGGCAACATCGCGCTTGGCAAGAAGGGGGCGACGCAGGAGGAGATAGAACACGCCGCCAAGATAGCCAACGCGCATTCGTTCATCATGGAGGCTCCCGAGGGCTACGAGACCAACATCGGCGACCGCGGAACGAAACTTTCGGGCGGTCAGCGTCAGCGGTTGAGCATCGCCCGCGCCGTGTTGAAGAATCCGGAACTGCTGATTCTCGACGAGGCGACATCCGCGCTCGACACCGAGAGCGAGAAACTCGTGCAGGAGGCTCTGAACACGCTGCTCAAAGGGCGCACGTCGGTAGTCATCGCCCATAGGTTGAGTACAATCCACAATGCCGACAAAATCATCGTCATCGACCAGGGACGCATCGCCGAGCAGGGTACCCACGCCGAACTGATGTCGCGCAACGGCATATATGCCAAGTTGATAGAGATGCAGAGTCTGGCGTAAGGTTTTGCAAAGACAGGTGGTTTTGCAGAAATAGGCAATATAGGTATTATAGGTAATATATGTTTCGCGGAATCATATATTACCTATTTTACTTATTCTGCCTATATTACCTGTCGCCATGCCGTCTGCCAAAAAGTATCGGCGACCCTGCAATGGGTCGCCGATAATTCATATAAAAGATTATCCGCTACTCCTCGTCGGTATCGGTGTAAGCCTTCAACAGTTTGTCCTGAACATCCGACGGCACCTGCTCGTAGGAGTCGAAGCGCATCGTGTAGGTCGCGGCACCCGAGGTGAGCGACGAAAGCGTCGTCGAGTAACGGTACAACTCGGCGAGCGGCACGCGGGCGTTCAGACGGTCGAATCCCTTGTCGGACTCCATGCCCATAATCATCGCGCGGCGGTTCTGCAAATCGCTCATCACGGCTCCCATATACTCGGTCGGCGTAAGCACCTCGACGGCATAGATAGGCTCCATAATCTTCGGTCCGGCATTGCGGAACGCCTCCTTGAATGCGTTGCGGGCAGCGAGTTTGAACGAGATTTCGTTGGAATCCACCGGATGCATCTTGCCGTCGTAAATCACGACGCGGATGTCGCGGGCATACGAACCCGTGAGCGGACCCTCGTCCATCTTCTCCATCACGCCTTTCAGAATTGCAGGCATGAAGCGGGCGTCGATGGCACCGCCGACAATCGAATTGTAGTATTGGAGTTTGCCGCCCCATTCGAGGTCGTACTCTTCCTTACCCTTGATATTTACGGTTATATCCTTGCCGTTCGCCTTGTATTTGCTTGGCTCCGGAATACCCTCGTAGTACGGCTCGATAACCATGTGTACCTCGCCGAACTGACCTGCACCGCCCGACTGCTTCTTGTGGCGGTAGTCAGCCTGAGCGACTTTGGTTATGGTCTCGCGGTACGGAATCTTCGGTGCGAAGAACTCCATTTCGATTTTGTTCTCAGCCGCGATACGGTTGCGCAGAATATTGAGGTGGTGTTCGCCCTGTCCCTGAATGATGGTCTGTTTCAACTCCTTCGAGTACTCTACCAGCACCGTCGGGTCTTCGAACTTGGCATCGTTCAGTATCTTGCCCAGTTTCTCGTCGTCGCCCTGCACCTTGGCTCGCACGGCGGCGCGGTAGCGAGGCTCGGGGAATACAATCGGTTCGATTTCGACCGGAGCGGCGACAGCCGACAGAGTGTCGTTGGTGCGCGTGCCTTTGAGTTTCACCGTACAGCCGATGTCGCCCGCCGAGAGTTCGGTAACCTTGATGCGGTTCTTGCCAGCCACGGCGAACAACTGCGAAATCTTCTCCTTGTTGCCCGTGCGCGAATTGACAAGTTCCATTCCCTCGACAACCTTGCCGCGAATCACGCGGAAGTAGTTTATCTCGCCGATATGTCCTTCGAGTTGGCTCTTGAACACGAACAGCACTGCCGGAGCATCCGAATCGGCTTCGATAAGCGAACCGTCGGTAGCAGGGAATGCCGGAGCGACGGTAGGACCAGGAGCGACGTTGATTATGAACTCCATCAGACGCTTCGTACCGATGTCGCGCTTGCCGCTGGTGCAGAATACGGGCATCACCTTGCGTTTCGCAACGCCGATTTTCAGTCCCGAACGGATGTCGTCCTGCGTCAGCGTACCCTTGTCGAAGTACATCTCCATCAGCGCGTCGTCGTACTCGGCAGCCGACTCGACGAGTTCCTGATTGAGGGCTTTCGCGCGCTCCGCCTCCTCGGCAGGGATTTCGAGTTCCTCGCGGGTGCCGTTCTCGTCCTTGAAACGGTACATCTTCATCATCAGCACGTCGACGAACGCATCGAATCCCGCGCCCTGATTCACAGGATACTGCACCACGACCGGCTTCACGACCGAATCAGCCTTTATGGACTCCAACGCCGCCTCGTAGTTCGCCTTGTCGGCGTCGAGTTGGTTCACGACGGCAATCAGAGGCTTGTTCAGGATGCGTGCGTAGCGCGCCTGAATCTCGTTGCCGACCTCCCAGCCGGTCTGGGCGTTCACCAGCATCACGCCGACGTCGCCGACCTTGAATGCGGAGAAGAGGTTGCCGCAGAAGTCGTCCGAACCCGGGCAGTCGATTATGTTGAGTTTACGGTTCATGAACTCCGTAAAGAGTATGGTCGAGTAAATCGAACGCTTGTATTCGTGTTCGATGTCGGTATTGTCCGACAGGGTGTTGTTGTTCTCGATGCTTCCGCGGCGGTCGATGACTTTGCCTTCGAACGCCATCGCCTCGGCGAGGGTCGTCTTGCCCGAACCGGGCGCACCGACAAGAACGATGTTCTTAATCTCTTTCGATGAATAGTTTTTCATAGCCAGTTATAGTTTTAAGGTTTTATTCCATATTCCTTCCGTCGCCCCCGCACAGCCGCGAACTGATTCGACGCTGCACGCACTGCCCGACAGAAAGGTTTTGTTCAATGCTCGTTTTTTCGTGTTTGCGATTTCGTTCTATAAATTTACGAAAAATTTTCCAATCAACAATAGCATAACGAAAAAATCGCACCATAAGTGCGATTTAATGCTAATTATTTAGGAAAACAGTGCCGGCAAGCGAAAGATTTGCCCAATTAAGGAGTTTTCAGCGGGCATCCCGTCAGCCGCTCGACAGCCTGCCGACCTTCGTCGCCGAGCGAAACGGTATAGTCGTTCACGAACAGTCCGATATGCTTGTCTATCACCTCGTCGTCCAACTCCTGCGCATGGCTGCGGACGAACTCGCGCGACACCGACGGATTACGCATCGCATAACGGACGCTCTCGGCGAGCAGCCTCTCGAACCGCCGTTTCGTCTCCTCGGGCAGGTCGCGGCGTATCACTATCGCGCCCAGCGGCAGCGGCAGCGACGTTTCGCGCTCCCACAGTTTGCCGAGGTCGGCGACAAGCACGAGGCGGCGTTTGCCGTAGACGAACCGTCCCTCGTGAATCAGCACTCCCGCGTCGACCTCGCCGCATTCGACAGCGGCGGCAATCTCCGAAAAGAGCATCGGCACGACCTCCCCGACCTGCGGGAAATAGCGCATCAGCAGCGCATTGGCGGTCGTATTCAGCCCCGGGGAAGCGACACGCCGTATTGGCGAGCGGTCGCCCTCGCGGCGCACGAGCAACTGCCCGTTGCCGCGACCGAGAGCCGAACCGCTGTCGAGAATCTCGTAACGGTCGGCGATTCGCGGATAGACCGAATAACTGATTTTGGATATGTCGGGGTCGCCGCGCAGCACGCCGAGGTTCAACTCCTCGATGTCGCGGTATCCGACCTCGAACGACATGCCGCCGCAGTCGATGCGGCGATTGATTACGGCATCGAACGCGAACGTGTCGTTCGGGCATGGCGAGATGCGGAGGGAAAAGTTTTCCATTCGATTAGGTAATATGAGTAATACAGGATTTATACTACCTGTATTACCTATTCTGCCTATATCCGTTTCAGTCCTTCTTGCGACCGCCGAAGCGACCCACGACCCATCCCGCCGCGAACATCAGCAGGAATATCACCGTCCATGTGAAGAACTTGCCTATCGCCTGCTCCATACGCAACTGGAACATGTTGAACAGATAGGCAATCAGGACTATCACCGCGATAGCGAGTATCGCATACACGACATACTTTACTTTCATATCTCTAAAACATTTCGGTTAGAACCTTTGTCAGATTTTCCAATGCTGCGGGAATATCCCAATTTTCGCGGGCGTCGTCCACGCGGTTCGACACGGCGCGTATCTCGCCGCACCTCACTCCCGCCGATTCGCACACGGCAAACACCACCGCGCCCTCCATATTCTCCACCTGCGCTCCGTCCGCCGGCGCACCCACGTTCGCCACCGTATTCGCCGCAACCTCCGTCAGCCCGCCGAACCGCACCGTAGCCGCATACTCCTCGGCGAACATCGTCGGCACGCCCGCCATACGCTCGCGAACCACGGCGACGGTATCGCCCGTCCGCAACGACCCTTCGTAAGCCCCCGCGATGCCGCACAACACGACGGCTTCGGGACACTCCTCCGCCAGCATACGCTGCATAAACCGTGCAGTTTGCGCAGCCCCGACGCCGCAGATGCGTATGTCGAGGTCGGGACGGCACGCCCTCAACGGTCGCGCCTCCATTTCGGTCGGAAAGAGCAGTACGGCAGCCATCGGCGATGCTATTTACCGACGACGGCTTCCAGTTCCTCTACCGTAACCGGAATCCTGCGGTCGCCTATCATGCGTCCGCCATCGTCCGTAACCACTATGTCGTCCTCGATGCGGATTCCGCCGAAGTCGCGGTACTCGTCGAGTTTAGCGTAGTTCACTATGCCTTTGTAGAGTCCCTCGCTGCGCGACTTGTCGATAAGAGCAGGAATGAAGTAGATTCCCGGCTCGTCGCTCATCACCGTACCCGCACGCAGACGCCATGCGGCACGGTATACGCACGTCGCTGACGCCTCGGCGCGCTCGCGCAACTGCGAGAAGTCGAAACTGCGCTCGCCCATAGCCTCGCAGTCGTGGACGTCCATTCCCAGTCCGTGCGACAGCCCGTGAGGCATGAACAGATACATCGCGCCCGCAGCGACGGCATCCTCCGGCGAACCCGAAATCAGCCCGAGGTCGCGCAGACCTTCGGCGAGGATGAGATATGCGCGCAGATGCACGTCGTTGTGATACATCGCGCCCGTCTTCATGTACTTCGGTGCTTCGTCGTGCGCCCTCAATACTATATTATATATATCGCGCTGACGGTCGGAGAACTTTCCGCCGACAGGATAGGTTCGCGTATGGTCGGAGCAGTAGTTCGCCACCGACTCGCATCCGGCATCGACCAGCAGCAGGCGACCGCGTTCCAGCACGCCGTCGCAATTCAAGTTATGCAGCGTTTCGCCGTGCTGCGACACTATCGACGGGAACGACACGCCCAGTCCCTGCGACTTGGCGATACCCTCCATCGCACCGGCTATTTCGCGTTCGACGACGCCCTCGCGGCACATCCGCATAGCCGTCGTGTGCATGTCGTAGCCGATACGGAACGCCTTTTCGAGTTCCGCAATCTCCTCCGCGCTCTTCACCTCTCGCATCTCGGCGACGGCGAACATCAAATCCGCCGACTTGCCGTCGTGCAGACGCTCAATCGGCATTCCGAGCAGAGACGAGAGCATGATTTTCGTTTCGCCGCGATACGGAGGCAGATAATGGATTCTGCGCCCCTTCTCCTGCGCCGCCGCAATCACTCCCGCGAGAGCATCCGTCGGCAGACAGGCTGCGACGCCGACCTGTGCGCCGAGTTCGACGAGTTTCGGCTGGGGACCCGTCCAGATGATGTCATCGACCGTGAAGTCGTCGCCGAACAGCGACGATTCGCCCGTGTCGGCATCGATAACTCCGAAAAGCGTCGGGATGTTCAACCCGAAATAGTAGAGGAACGTCGAGTCCTGACGGAAATAGTAGGCGTTGTTCGGATAGTTGTTGGGCGAGAACGTATTGCCCGCAATCAGAATCAATCCGCTGCCGATGCGCCGCACCAACTCTTCGCGACGCCCCCGATAAGTCTTTGCACTGAACATATTTTTTCCAATTTATAAGGCAATATAAGTAGTATAGGTATTATACGAACGTTCTATTCTACTTATTCTGCCTGTTTTACCAGTTTTATCTTGCCACCTCCTTGTAGAGTTTGTCGCCGCGGCGGACGGGACGCACGGTCTTCAACGAGCAGACGTCGCCCTGCTTCACCGACGCCGCCGGTCGCTCGTCGAGCATGATTCCGTCGGCATGCTGCTCGACCACACCCGTCGTTTCGCCCATTATCAGTATCTCGTCGCCCTCGTCGAGCGTCGAAGCCTCCACTGTGATTTCGGCTACCGAGATATTCTTGAAGAAATTGGTTACCTTGCCGACATACTCCTTGCGGCGCGTCGCCGACGAACCGTAGGCGGTGCTGTGTTCGACCACCTTCGCTCCGGCGTAGTACCCGCCCCAGAAGCCGCGGTTGAAGACCTTCGACAACTCCGTCTTCAACTCCTCTGCATATTCTCTCGTATATTCGCCGCGCTCGATAGCCCGCAGTGCCTTGTCGTAACTCCCGACGACCCGTTTCACGTATTCGCCGCCCCGCGCGCGACCCTCGATTTTCAGCACGCGCACGCCCGCACCGATGAACTTGTCGAGGAAATCGACCGTACATAAATCCTTGGGCGACAGAATGTAGCGACCGTCGATATCGAGTTGCTCGCCGCTCTCCTTGTCGATAATCGTATACTTGCGGCGGCAAATCTGGCGGCACGCGCCGCGGTTCGCCGAACAAGCCGTCTCGTGTTCGCTAAGGTAGCATTTGCCCGAAATCGACATGCACAACGCCCCGTGAGCGAACATCTCTATGCGCAGCAGTTCGCCGCGCGGACCCCTTATGTCCTGCTCCACTATCGCGCGATGCACCTCGGCAATCTGCGCAAGGCTCAATTCGCGCGCCAGAACCACGACATCAGCCCACTGCGAGAAGAACTTCGCCGCCTCGCTGTTCGACACGTTGCACTGGGTCGAGATATGCACCTCGACACCCGCATGATAGGCATAGAGTATCACCGCGAGGTCGGACGCGATAATGGCATCGATGCCTTCGAGTTTCGCCCTGTCCACGACATCGTGCATGACGGCGAGTTCGTCGTCGTAGATTATCGTATTGACGGTCAGATAGGTTTTCACCCCGTTTTCGCGGGCTGTCGACACGATGTTCGCCAAATCGTCGAGCGTGAAGTTCATCGACGATTTCGCCCTCATGTTGAGTTGCCCCACTCCGAAATAGACGGAGTCGGCACCCGCATCTATCGCCGCCCGTAACGACTCGTACGAGCCGACGGGAGCCATTATCTCTATATCGCTGCGTTTCATTGTATAGCGTTAGGATCGTTTACTTGTTCCGCCCCATCAGGCTTTCGGCATACCTACGCAGTTGAACGGTGCGCTCCGACGGAACGTCGAGCGTGTCGAGAATCGCCGTCGCACGCGCGAACCGCACGTTGATTTGCTGCTCCGTCATGCGCGGAACGTCGAGTTCGTCGTACAGAGCCTTGACGGTCGCAATCTTCTGCTCGTCCGTCAATGCGTCGTCGCGATGCGTATTGCGCAGTATGTCGCGCTGCGCCTCGGTCGATTTCGACATCGCCGTAACCATCAGGTATGTCTTCTTGCCTTCGAGGATGTCGCCGCCGATTTTCTTGCCCAGACGCTCGTCGCCGTAACTGTCGAGCAGGTCGTCCTGCAACTGGAACGCCAGACCGAGTTCCGTAGCGAAGCGGTGGAGTTTCTGCGCGTCGTCGGCCGAAGCACCAGCCATAATCGCCCCAATCATGGTCGAACCTGCGAGCAGAGCCGACGTTTTGAGGTCTATCATGTTCATGTAATCGACCACCGAGACCTTCTGCCGCGTCTCGAAATCCATGTCGTACTGCTGTCCCTCGCACACCTGCGCAGCCATGCGATTGAACACCTCGAACACCCGCGGCAGCACGTCCGACGGGATGTTTTGCAGGAACGAATACGCCGAAATCAGCATCGCGTCGCCCGACAGAATCGCCACGTTGCTGCCCCACTTGGCATATACCGACGGTCGTCCGCGGCGGACGGCGGCATTGTCCATGATGTCGTCGTGCAGCAGCGTGAAATTGTGGAACATCTCGACCGCAAGCGCGGCATCGAGCGCGCGATGCACTTCGTCGTCGAAGATGTTGTAGGCGAGCAGCAGCAGCGTCGGACGAATCCGCTTGCCGCCCTCCGCCATGGCATAGCCTATCGGGACGTACAACTGTTGCGGGTCGTCGGGAATGTGCATCTGCGACAGATGCCGTTCGAACAACTGCGAAAGTTCCGCGGTAGTATATCTGTTCATCTCAAAACCGGTTTTACGCCGAAGCGCCGCGCACGGCGACACTTCGCCAAATTACCCTCAAAGTTAGCAAAAATTCGGAAATGTTGCCTCTCCCGTCCGAAAAATCGGTCGACGAACCGCCGTCCGAGGTACGGATTTTGCGAAGAGGAGGGTATAACCAATTAAAAAGACGAAAATATGTATTTTTTGTGGTATTTACTCATCGGTCTGGCAGCCGGATGGATTGCCAACCTGATAGTCAAGGGCAACGGTTCCGGACTCGTAATCAATCTCATCGTCGGACTGATAGGCGGATTACTGGGCGGATGGCTCGTATCGCTCTTCGGATGGATTCCTACGGGAACCGTAAGCACGCTTCTTACATCCGTTGCGGGTGCGATTATCCTGCTGCTGATAGTATCGCTTTTCACACGACGCAAACGCATCAACTAAAAAAACTATTCATTATGGAAGAGAAAAAGACTTATCAGACGAACAACGAACCGTGCAAGTGCGGCAGCAAACAGCCGAACAAACCGGAGAATCACGACTGGAACAAGGACAGGAACGACTTAAAGGAGGAGTTCAAGAACGGCGCGAAGAAGGCTGGCGAGGGTATCCGCGACGCCGCCTACGCAGCCAAGGACGCGACCAAGGCGGGTCTCGAAAAGGCGGGCGACCGTATCAAGGAGACCGGCATGAAGGTAAAGGACACCGTGCAGGAGAACGTTACCCATGCGGCACACAAAGTGAAGGAGGTTGCGACCGAAGCGGGCGACCGCATCAAGGAGAAAATCCACCAGTAGTACTCCGGCGGACGTTGTTTACGAATTCTGCTGCCCGAAATTCGGGCAGCAGAAATTTTATGAACCTTACCCGAAACGGGTGGGAGAGGAGATGGAGAAATAAGTATTATAGGAGACAACCTATATTACCTATATTACCTATATTACCTATATTACCTGCTCCCCCACACTCTCGCCGAGCCGCAAAAAAACGGAAACGGGTGCCGGCTGCAAGCCGTTCGCCTAAATCTCCGCACCGCCGGCAACCTCGGGTTCTGCGACGGCGGGCTGCACCGACGGCAGTTTCTCGGTCGTAGGACGCGAATTGACGATGCTGTCCACTATGAATTTCGTGAATCCGCGCCAAGGCAGCGCACCGAAGTACTCCTTGTAGTGCAGTTCCACGGTCCTGCCGCCCTGCAACATCAGTTCGCGGGCGAGTTCGGGATTCTCGACCGAAAATTCGAACTCGTAGGACTGAATCGAGCCGGCAGCCTTCGAGCGGATGCCCGACTGAATCAACTTGCCCTCGTAGGTCTTGAATACCACTCCCTTATACACTACATAGTTGAGTTCTCCGCTCTTGACGCCCTCGCCGAAGACGAAATAGAATCTGAAATATACGAACACCGCCGCAGCCACGACGAGCAGCACGGCAATCAATCCTCCGAACTTTTTCATATCATCAGTTTTTTGAGTTTTACGATGCAAATCTACGAAATTATCCCGTTACAACCTATTTTTTGCCGTCTTCCACATAGCGGCTGAAAAACCGCCACACCTCCGCCGCCGTGTCGATGTCCTTTTCGCCCCACGAGTGCTTGCCGTTCACTATCTCGTAGAGCCACACCTCGTTGCCGCCGACGCCACCGACATAGCGGTGCGCAATCACGCGGTGTCCGTTCGACGGGTCCTTAACCGGAATCTCCTCCGTGATTTCGTGGGTGCAGCAGTTCGCCGCAGCCCAGTAGCCGACCGCGAGCGGCACCGCCACATACGCTCCCCAGCCGCCCTTGTTCGTCGGGTCGCCAGTCCACTCCGATGTCCTGTCCTCCGTACCGTGTATCTCGAAGAGCGGCACGCCCTTGCGAGCCTTTAACTTGCGGTACATCCATTTGAGCGTCAGTCCCGCCACGGGTGCTACCGCCGCGAAGACGTCGGGTTTCAGATATGCAAGCAGGTAGCACATCTCGCCGCCGTTCGACATGCCCGTACAGAACGTATCGTGGCGGCTCAACCCGCACTCCTTTTGCAGATGCCGCGCCAAACGGCACAGAAAACCGACATCGTCGGTCGCCAAATCGCTCTGGAACGGATAACCCACGTTCCAGCAGGTCTTTCCGCGACCGTCTTTCGCCCCCTGCGGATAGCATACGGCGAAGCCCTCGGCATCGGCTATGGCGTTGAAGCCGTATCGCTCGGGGTTCGCACGACCGCCGTAGCCGTGCAGAACGAACACGAGCGGCGCATTATCGGGCAGATTTTCGGGGAGATAGAGGTAGAACGAACGTTCCATCCTGCCGGCACGCAGGGTATAGTTGCCGAGCCCCTTTTCATAATTCGTCTTCCTGGCTGCCGCCTCCGGCGCGATGCACGACATCAAGCCGGTCAGAACGGCGATAAACAAGGTTTTCTTCATGGGTATAAGGATTTTACAGTCTGTCTTTCAATTCGGCGACCGCCTTCTCGTACTCGCCGACGACACGTCCGACGACCTCGCCGGCAGTCGGCAAATCGCGGATGAACGAGGCTATCTGACCTATTTCGAGTTCGCCCTCCGACAGGTCGCCCTCGAATATTCCGAGCCGCGACCGTCCGCGCCCGAGCAGTTCGCCCAACTCCTCGGCTGTCGCACCGCGGCTTTCGGCTTCGGCGACACGGTCGTAAAAATCGTTCCTTATCAGTCGTGTAGGACTTAATTTCTTCAATGCCAGCATCGTTCCGCCTTCGTCCAGACCGATGCAGAGCCGCTTGAACGCGTCGCTCGCCGAACTCTCCTGCGTCAGAGCGAAACGGGTTCCCATCTGCACACCCTCGGCACCGAGCGCGAACGCAGCCGCCATTCCCTCTCCGGACGCTATGCCGCCAGCCGCAATCAACGGAATATCTATCGCGCTGCGCACCTGCGGTACGAGAACCATCGTCGTACTCTCCTCGCGACCGTTGTGTCCGCCCGCCTCGAAGCCCTCGGCGACGACGGCATCGACACCCGCATCGCGGCTTTTCAGCGCGAAACGGCTGCTCGACACCACATGGGCGACCTTACAGCCCGCATCGTGCAGAAATCCGGTCCACGTTTTCGGGTTGCCCGCCGAGGTGAACACGACTGGCACACCCTCGTCGGCGATAACGTGCATTATCTGCTCCGCATATCTGTACATCAGCGGCACGTTCACACCGAACGGCTTGTCAGTGGCGCTGCGGCACTTGCGGATATGCTCGCGCAGCAGTTCGGGCGTCATCGACCCCGAACCTATAAGCCCCAGTCCGCCGGCTTCGCTGACGGCGGCGGCGAGCCTCCACCCGCTGCACCAGACCATTCCGCCCGACACGACGGGATAACGTATACCGAAAAGATTTGCGACACGATTGTTTTCCATAACCTGCGGAATTTTCGGTAAATATACGCAAATAAACCGAAATCCGCTCCTCTTTCGCCGATTTCCGTCCACATCCGCCCGTCCGGCAGACGATTCCGCCTGCAAAGCGCAAAACTACCTGACGACTTTAAGGACTTTAAAGTCCCTAATGACCTTAAAGTCCTTATCTGTGAGGATTACGGCACGCGCTTCGCTTGCGCGCCTCAGCCTCCCTAACAGAGGGGATTGACTTCGCTTTGCTCCGCAAGCGTCGCACCGCTCGTCTTTCCCTTGGAGAGGTCGCTTCAAAAGGATTGAATATTATCGAATTGGAAGCCATTACCGAATAGTCTTTGAGAATCAGGGATTACGGCACGCGCTTCGCTTGCGTGCCGTGTTCCCTTGCCTGCCGGCGGCATCCGTGCAAAGGAAATAATAGGCAGACACGCGATTCCCGAATCGCTATTTTCGTTTTGGGCGAGTGTCAGTGAATAAAAATTCCCGACACTCGCCCAAAACAAAAACCGTTGCGTTTCATGCAACGGTCTGCCTATTATTTCCATTGCGGAGAGAGAGGGATTCGAACCCCCGGTACAGTTACCCGTACACCGCATTTCGAGTGCGGCCCGATCGACCACTCCGGCATCTCTCCGGTCGTTTCAGCGTGCAAATGTACAAATTATTTTTTATCATCCGACATTTCGGCGGCAAAAAAAGCGTATTCGCCGCATTTTTTTGCCGTATCGGAGGCTACGATTCGCTAATTTCACACTTATTTATTACATTTGCATACGGGATAATACGATTTAGGCACGATTTTTCGTTAGTGTAACGAACGGATAACTAAACACACTTTCACTATGAAACGGATTCTGATTACTGCGGTTATCTTGCAGGCGGCAGCCCTGATGACGGGATGCGCGTCGGCATTCAAGTCGTCGTCATTCAGCGACGACCTCTACGCCATACACAACAAGACCGAAATAGCCCAACGCCAGAAGGCGGAAGCCGAACTCGCCAAGGCTCAGGCGGAGGCGCGCCAGGCTCAATGGGAGGCGAAAATCGCCGAAGCCAAGGCGAATGCCGTCGCTTCGGGCGACTACACCGTCTACGAAGCGTCGGTAAATCCTTACGACGCAGTCCTCGCCGACACCTACGAGAGCGCGTACGCACGCCGTCTCTACGGCTTCGAGTCGCCGTCGTACCGCATGCCGTCGAGTTACTACACGCTGCGCTACAACGACGCGTTCCACTACGCCACGGCATACGACCCTGCATTCTACAACGTGATGGTCTCGGGCAACCAGGTATGGGTCGAGCCAAAATACATCACCTCGATGTTCGGCACATGGGGCGCATCCGTCGCGTTCCCGTCCTATGGCTGGTACAACGGCTGGGTTTCGCCCTACAACTATGCATGGTGGGGCTACCCTCACTACTCGTGGTACGACTGGAACTGGGGCATACACTACGACCCGTGGTGGGGATTCGGTTTCGGCTGGGGCTGGGGTTACCCTCACCGTCCGCCGCACCATCACTACCCGCCGCATTACGGCGACGGCTGGCATCGCCCGGGCGGAGGACACAGACCGGGCGGCAACGTCGTCCACCGACCTGCGTACCGCGCACCGTCCTACACGGGCAATCCGTCGTCCCGTCCGAACAACGGCACAGTCCGCCGCGGAGGCACGACGACCGGCAGCGGCATCTACCGCGGCAGCGGAACGACGCGCAATCAGGGGACGAACAGTTCGGGACAGTACCGCGGACAGTCGAACAACCGCAACAATTACAACAACTACAACGACCGCAACGACAACAACTCGTTCCGTCAGAACAGCACGCCGTCCTACAACCGCGGCGGTTCGAGCGGCTACTCGGGAGGTTACTCGGGCGGCGGCAACTCGTCGGGCATGAGCCACGGCGGCGGACAGCGCAGACACTAACGGAAAATGAGATAAGTATTATAGGTAATATAAGTATAATAAGCAACCTATATTACCTAATAATACTTATCATCCATATAAATCTGTAAAAGACAACCACTATGAAACGCATCCTACTTTGCATATCGGCGGCATTGCTCTGCGCAGGCGCGGCATCCGCCCAGAGAGCGTCCTACGACACGGGCGGCGTGGCGATAGACCCGCACTCCGTAACCGCCATGGACCTGTTCAACCTGTCGCAAACGCACTTCAACTTCGGCACGGCGCGTTCGGCGGCAATGGCAGGCGCATTCACCTCGCTCGGTGCCGACATGTCGTCGATGTCGATAAACCCCGCCGGACTGGGCATGTACCGCCACAACGAGGTCGCCGTAACCCCGATGATGTCGTTCAGCCGCAGCGAAACATCCGCCGCACCGTTCGAGAAAGACACCCGCAACCGCTTCTCGCTCGGCAATCTCGGCTTCGTGCTTAAACTGCGCGAGAGCGCCAAGGGCATCACCGCAATCAACCTCGGTTTCGGCTACAACCGCCTCGCCGACTTCAACTACCGCTACTCGCTCGCATCCCACGGGCAGTCGTCGTCCATCGCCGACGCCTACGCCCGCCAACTGCGCGGCAGCGACATATCGTCGGGCTATCTCCGAAGCGACCAGTTCTACTGGGGCGATGTAGACCCGTCGCTCTGGGGAGCATCGTTGGGCTACTTCACGGGGCTTGTCTCCGACGCTTCGGGAACGTGGGAACGCGACATGATTGCTCCGAACGCCGAAGTCGGACAGTTCGCCACCGTCGCCAGCAAAGGTTCCGTCGGCGAATACGTCATCTCGCTGGGAATGAACATCAACAACAAGGTCTATGTCGGCGCGTCGCTCGGCATCCACAGCATATCCGTCCGCCGCAACATCTACTACGGCGAGAACTACCGGTATTCGAGCGAACCGTCGCTCGAATATCGCATGGACTACTTCAACTACGACCAGTCCACGAAAATCAGCGGTGCGGGCGTCAATTTCAAAATCGGCGTCGTCTACCGCCCTATCGAGGGTCTGCGCCTCGGCTTCGCATTCCACACGCCGACCTACTATTCGCTGACCTACAAATACCGCGGCGGCATGACATCCGACGTGAAATCGATAGGCTCCAATCCCGACGGCTACGAACTCGACAGCGAGGGCTATCTCAATCCGCCTCTCTCGGAGAGTACCGCACTGCTCGTCGATGACGGCAGTTACAGTTGGGAGTACATCTCGCCGTCGCGGATGCTCTTCGGCGCATCCTACACGTTCGGTTCCTTCGCCGTAATCTCGGTCGATTACGAGCGCGACTGGTACAACGGCATCCGCGTGAAGCAGTCGCCTTACGGCAAGGGTCTCTACGACAACTTCGCCCGCGACAACTTCAAGGGTTCCAACACGCTGCGCATCGGCGCGGAGGTGCGCGTGATACCTCAAATCGCATTGCGCGCAGGCTACGGGCTGTGGGCGTCGGCACTGAAAGACTCGTCCGCGATATTCTCGTCGCCGGTAATCTACCGCACCGACTATGTCGGCGCAGGCATCGGATTCACGCTCTCCAAGACCGTGTTCCTCGACCTCGCCTACCAGTACCGCCACGACAAGTTGACCGACTACATGACGTACTATTATTATAACGATGTCGAAGAGGGTTCGAGCCCTGTCTACCGTACGACGCTCAACCGCCACTCGGCGATACTGACGCTCGGTTTCAGGTTTTAGCGTGGAAAGATAGGCATCATAGGTAAGATAGGCGGAACAGGCAATATACGGAAACCTATTTTACCTATATTACCTATTTTACTTATTTTACCCATTCGGTCTATTTCCGGAAATTTTGCTTACCTTTGCACCTTGCGTGCAAAGGTATTTTTTCGCACTCCCGCGCACAACGACCGAACAATAACAACAACGAAATATATGGCAGTAGAACTCAAAGACTTAACCAAAGCCGACGACAACTATTCGCAGTGGTACAACGAATTGGTGGTCAAGTCGGGTCTTGCCGAAAACTCGGCAGTCAGAGGCTGTATGGTAATCAAGCCTTACGGCTATGCTATCTGGGAAAAGATGCACGACGTGCTTGATGCTATGTTCAAGGAGACGGGACATCAGAACGCCTATTTCCCGCTCTTCATCCCGAAATCGTTCTTCTCCAAGGAGGCTCACCACGTCGAGGGCTTCGCGAAGGAGTGCGCCGTGGTTACGCACTACCGACTGAAAAACGACCCGAACGGCAAGGGCATCGTCGTAGACCCCGATGCGCGCCTCGAAGAGGAACTCATCGTGCGTCCTACGTCCGAAACCATCATCTGGAACACCTACAAGAACTGGATAAACTCCTACCGCGACCTGCCTATTCTCTGCAACCAGTGGGCGAACGTCGTCCGCTGGGAGATGCGCACGCGACTGTTCCTGCGCACCGCCGAATTCCTCTGGCAGGAGGGACACACGGCGCACGCCACCCGCGAGGAGGCCATCGAGGAGGCGACGAAGATGGTGCATGTCTACGAAAAGTTCGCACAGGAGTGGATGGCGCTTCCGGTAATCGTCGGACACAAGTCGCCGAACGAGCGTTTCGCCGGCGCGGAGGACACCCTCACCATCGAGGCTCTGATGCAGGACGGCAAGGCTTTGCAGAGCGGCACCTCGCACTTCCTCGGTCAGAATTTCGCCAAGGCGTTCGACGTGAAGTTCGCCAACCGCGAGGGCAAACTCGAATACGTGTGGGCTACGTCGTGGGGCGTTTCGACCCGCCTTATGGGCGCGCTCATCATGGCCCACTCCGACAACAACGGACTCGTCCTGCCGCCGCGGCTCGCTCCGGTTCAGGTCGTTCTCGTGCCTATCTACAAGGGCGACGAGCAACTCGCAGCCGCACGCGCCAAACTCGACGAGATTGCCGACGGTCTGCGCGCCAAGGGACTGCGCGTCAAGGTCGACGACCGCGACAACGTCCGTGCGGGCTTCAAGTTCGCCGAATACGAACTCAAAGGCGTTCCGGTACGTCTGGCACTCGGTCAGCGCGACATCGAGAACGGCACTATCGAACTCGCACGCCGCGACACGCTCACCAAGGAGACCGTTCCGCAGGAGGGCTTGACCGACCGCGTGGCAGCATTGATGGACGAGATACAGCACAATATCTTCCAAAAGGCTCTCGACTACCGCAACTCGATGATAACCAAGGTCGATACATGGGACGAGTTCGTCGACGTGCTGAACAACAAGGGAGGTTTCATCTCGGCTCACTGGGACGGCACGGTCGAGACCGAAGTCGCAATCAAGGAGGCGACGAAGGCGACCATCCGCTGCATTCCGCTCGATGCCGAGGAGGAAGAGGGCGTATGCGTCTTCACGGGCAAGCCGTCGCACCGCCGCGTACTCTTCGCAAGGAGTTACTAAACCCTGATAGAGAATAGGTAATACAGGTAGTATAAGTATTATAGGAGACAACCTATATTACCTATATTACCTATATTACCTATATTACCTATATTACCTATATTACCTGTCGTTTCCCGCCTGCATTTCGCCCCCGAAAAAAGTCGATTCACCGCCGCGTCTCAAATAGGGTCATCGAGACCCGCCCCCTTTCAAAACACTCTGCGGCACGGATATTGCATTGTAAACGGCGGGTAACGGAGAGCCGTGGCGACGGACAACGAACCGAAAGGATTTGGAAATTCGACAAAATGTGCTTATCTTGCACCCGTAAAGGTTGCGCGTTCGCGGCGATTTTACCCGAATATTAACTAAAAACTGATTGCCTATAAGAAAAACTCTACTCTTTATTAACCGTTAAAGAAAGGAAAAGAGTATGAACGTACAGGTAAGAAGCGACCAGGCTTTGCTCAATAGTTATCTGCAAGGCGACCGGAGCGCGATTTCCCGACTTATAGAGCGACATACCCGCCGCGTTCGCGATTATATACGAATGATGGTCAAGGACAACGATGTCGCCGACGACATCTTGCAGGAAACCTTTATCAAGGCGGTACGCGTCATCGACGAAGGTCGATACACGGACAACGGAAAGTTTCTCTCATGGATTCTGCGCATCGCGCACAATCAGGTGATAGACCACTTCCGGGCGCAGAAGCAGAACAGGCAGGTGAACGAGTCGAACGCAGGCTACAACGTTCTCGGAACACTCCGCTTCGCGGAGAAAAACGTCGAAGACCGCATGGTCGCAGACCAGATAGAGGCGGATGTCCGCTCGCTGGTCGAGATGTTGCCCGACGAACAGCGCGAGGTCGTGATGATGCGTTACTTTTCGGGTTTGAGTTTCAAGGAAATCGCCGAACAGACCAACGTGAGCATAAACACCGCACTGGGGCGCATGCGTTACGCGTTGATTAACCTGCGCAAGATGATACGGGAAAAGAATTTGGTTTTATGCTGATTTCGGCACAATAAACCGAGGGGCGTTCCGTTATGATTGAGGATACGAAATTTATAACAGGGTCGCCTATGGAAAATATCGACAAGCAAAGTCAAAGAGATGTTTCCGATGAAGATCTTTTGATGGCGCAAGTAATTTGCGACGATGCCGAACTGTTCTATCTGGACGTGTTTCTGGCGGAGATTCTCTCAAAGGAGGCATAATTGAGGGTTAATTTGTGGGGAGCGGCTGTTCTAACGAGCAGCCGCTTATTTTTTGCATTTCAATGCAAAAAATAAGCGGCGCAAAACGCCGCCTTTCGTGTTACCCGCCCCCTAAATCCCCCTCCTGTGAGGGGGACTTATTTCGTTTTTGTACGTTGAAATGCAGAAAATATGGAAATGCACGATTTACACGACATTACAAGTCAACTGACCGAAGCACAACGGCTGTACGATATATGCGATTACGACCGCTCCCGCATCGTTGCGGACAAAGTTGCCGGAGTATTGGAATACGCACACCAGGAAGAGAGTATCGAATATTCGGAGGCGATGCGCATTTTCGGCATGGTAAGTTATCGGATGAACGATTTGGCGATGGCGGACGGAGCATTGGTTTTTGCCTACAATGCACGCAACAAAGCAGGATTCGGCAGCGACGGCATTGCGAAAGAGATACTTATGGCATTAAGCGAGGTCGCCATACTCCGCAACGACACCATACGTGCCAACGAAATGCTGGAACTGTTGCATACGATTTCCGAATAGGGCAATGGTTCACTACCCGACAGTAGTCAATATGAGTAATATAAGCAGTATAGGTTACTCCTATTTCACCTATATTACTTACATTACCTATACTTTTTCAAATACTTTACCCCCTCATCAGCACCGACGAGTCGCCGTAGGAGAGGAAGCGGAAGCCGTTCGCCAGCGCGTAATCGTATATCCGCCGCCAGTCGCCGCCCACGAATGCCGACACGAGCAGCAGCAGCGTCGATTTCGGCTGATGGAAGTTGGTAACGATATTCTCCACTATGCGGAACCGGAAGCCGAGCGGCGTAATCATAATCCGTGTAGCCGCTTTCAGCCGTTCCAGCCCGTTCGCCTCCATGTAGCCGATAAGTTCGCGCAGCGCATCCTCGCCGGAAAACTCCTCCGGAATGTCGTAAGCCTCCCACTGCCCGACGACGTCACAGTCGTAAGCCCTGCCGCAGCGGATGCGCCATGCGAGTGCCGGCAGCGACTCCAACGTCCGTACCGACGTCGTCCCCACGGCGACTATCCGTCCGTAAGCGGCGAGCAGCGCACGCAGCGTATCGAGCGTAACGTCGAAATGCTCGGTGTGCATCGGGTGCTGCGCCGCATCCTCCGACTTGACGGGCAGGAACGTTCCCGCGCCGACATGCAGCGTAACCTCGCCGAAGCCGAAGCCGCGTCCGCGCAGCGAGGCGATAAGTTCGCCGGTAAAGTGCAGACCCGCTGTGGGTGCTGCGACCGACCCTTCGAACTTGGAATAGACCGTCTGATAGCGCGTATTGTCTATCTCCTCGCTCTCGCGGTTGAGATACGGCGGAATCGGAATCCGACCCAGATATTCGAGCATCTGCCCGAACGTCATGTCGGCATCCCACACGAAGCGCACGATATGTTCGCGCGTCCCCCGCTCGACTATCGCGGCACGCAGCGAGCAGGCGCGCCCCTCGTGGTCGAACGGAATCGCGACCTCGCCCGATTTCCACTTTTTGAGATTGCCGACGATGCAACTCCACTCGCACGCGCCTCGGACGGCGAACGCCCGTTCGTAGTCCGCCGGAGCATAAGGTTCGAGGCAGAACACCTCGACCCTCGCGCCCGAATCCTTGTGCATCACCAGACGTGCGCGCACGACCTTCGTATTGTTGAAGACGAAGAACGAACCCTCCGGCACGACGTCGCCGAGGTCGCGGAATCTCCGTTCCGCAATATCGCCGCCGCGGTAGACGAGCAGTTTGGATTCGTCGCGGCGCGCGAGCGGGAACTTGGCTATGCGTTCGTCGGGCAGCGTATAGTCGAAATCGTTGATGTTTATGTGTCTTTCCTGCATATCGTTTCGATAATGGGCTGCCCCGAAAAGAGCAGCCCAATATTGATTAAGGTCTTTAAGGTCGTTAAAGTCCTTAAAGACTTTATAGCCGACGGCAAATGCCGTCGGCTGACCCTTATTATTTCGCGAATCCCTTGCCGATAGCGAGGAAATCCTCAGCCTTCAACGCGGCACCGCCGATAAGACCGCCATCCACGTCCTCCTTTGCGAAGATTTCGGCAGCGTTCGACGGCTTGCACGAACCTCCGTAGAGAATCGGACACTCCTCGGCAGCGGCACCGAACTTCGAGCGAAGCACCTCGCGGATGTATGCGTGAATCTCCTGCGCCTGCTCTGCGGTAGCGGTCTTGCCCGTACCGATAGCCCAAACCGGCTCGTAAGCGATGACGAGATTCTTGAACTGCTCCTCGGTGAGGTTGAATACCACCTCCTCGATTTGAGCCTTCACGACGTCGAAATGACGGTTAGCCTCGCGCTCTTCGAGATTCTCGCCGACGCAGTAAATCGGAATGAGGTTGTTCGCGTAAGCCTGCTCCATCTTCTTGTTGAGCGTAGCCGACGTCTCGCCGTAGTACTGACGACGCTCCGAATGACCGAGAATCACGTACTTGCAGCCGAGAGCCGCAATCATCGAAGCCGCAACTTCGCCCGTGTACGCGCCTTTTGCCTCGGCAGCGCAGTTCTGCGCACCTACCGCGATGTCCGAACCCTCGACAGCCGCAATCACCTGCGAAAGGTGGGTGAACGGAGGGCAAACGATGAAATTAACGCACTCGCAAACCTCGCCGCGACCAGCCACGACGTTCTTTGCCAACTCTACTCCCTCTGCGGGAAGGGTATTCATTTTCCAGTTACCCGCAACGATTTTTTTTCTCATAGTGTATGTTTTGTTTTTTGGTTTATGTCTTGTTTCTTGTTTCAAATAGGTATTATAAGTAATATAAGTATTATAGGAGACACCCTATTCTACCTATTCTACCTATTCTACCTATTCTACCTATTCTACCTATTCTAC
>ERZ827168.1228-NODE-1228-length-36370-cov-5.121465_pt1 | contig 36370 bp, 52 predicted proteins | sample MGYA00519868_ERZ827168 | MGnify/ENA primary metagenome ERZ827168 (study PRJEB31778, sample SAMEA3449271) | human gut metagenome | biome: human gut; feature: human-associated habitat; material: faeces | place: United Kingdom | collected 2010/2012 ...
GGCTCGGATCAGAGCGGAGCATGGGGCCTTCGCCGCGCATGAGCCATTCGGCGGAAATCATAGGATTTGCTATAAGTATTTTCTGTAATGTATCATATCGAGGGGCGTTGTTTCCATCAATACACGCCTTCAATGTGGGTTGAGATACTCCAATATAGGAAGAAAACGAGTTTACACTTTTTCCGCTTTCTTCTACGATAATCCTAATTCTCTGATTAATATTAAGTTCCATATTTGAATAATTTAGAATCAATCCATATTATAGGATAAACTATAATTTTCTTGATGATACATAGGTTATTTTATAGGAAACCCTATATCTTTGCGCCCAGTAACAAGCGTTCCTTGTCTTCCTGGGTGCAATGATATGGATTTATTTTGAAAGGTTTTCGATAATGGCCAGCAGCCGGTCTATCTGCTCGTCCTTCTTGTGGATGATGTCGGCCAGTTCGGCATGGCTGGTGATGTTGTTTCCGCTGCCGTGCACGTTGTTGCCTACGGCCGTGCTGCCGATGATGTCGCCTATCGACTGGCTCGGATCAGAGCGGAGCATGGGGCCTTCGCCGCGCATGAGCCATTCGGCGGAGAGATCGGGGAAAAGAAGAAGAATTTCTCCAGCTTTATCAGCTGATACGCTTTTCGATTTAATCAAAGTGCCTTTCCCCCATTCAAGTAGCATTTCTGCCTTAGTGGCTGATATACCTTTATATTCAAGGTATTGCAAAATTCTTTCTTTTATATCCATAGCATCAATTATTAAAAATGTTTAATGGAAGAAATATTTCTTCTGTCTACATTTGATTATGGAGAATATTTTCTTCTACTTTGCACCCAGTAACAAGCCCCGCGCTTGTATATGGCAAAGGCTGTACGACGATTTGCCGCACTGTCTGCAAAGCTTCAGTAAGATTTTCCATTGGCAAATATAGTGCAGCCGCGCCATTTTTCAAAGAGATAGAGCCTGCGAAGTGGCGTTAGTGGTGTTTCGTCGCCGAGGGGGCATGGATGGCTGATAAGCGTTTTTTATAGTTTGGCTATTTTTATTTAAGAGGTTAGAAAAGTTGGGATTGACAAGACCCCGCAAGCCTGAGTTTCCGAACACCACTTCACGGAAGCGAGGGCGAGCGGGGTCTTTAGGTTTGAAATGGTGAATTATTAATGGTTAATGATAAATGGTATGGAACACGTGAGTCATGATTACGAATACCGGATAGAGTGCAGCCCGGGCGAGTATAGCATATCGTACAGGGTGATGCTTGACGGAAAGTTCGTGTACGGCATCGAAATGCCGTACGATGTTGCCGACGCCATGCGGCACGCGGAGCCCTGCCTCCGCTTCGGGCAGGCGATGTTAGGGTTTGAAGAAGGAGAGGGCCGTGAGTATGTTGGCCGCAATACCGGACAGTTCGGACGCTTTCTGCGCGAGGCTTGGCGCGAGCTGGCTGGCAAGGAGGTCGAGTTCCCGGCTCAGCTTCTCGATGTTGGCCTTGAGGATTTCTTCCTGCACGGCGAATCCGCCGCGGCGTTGCAGGTCGTATGCAGACGCAAGAACAGAGACAGCTGCACTACTGCCGAAGCACATACGCTGGATGAGGCCGAGGTCGTGAAACTGGTCGATGATGAGGCGAAGCAGGAACGGCTGGCAGTCGAGGGCGTCGGCCACAGGCTGGTAGTGAAAATCGAATGTACGTCCGTCGAAACGGGCCGTCAGCTCAGCAAGCACCTGGTCTTTGAGCTGCGGGGTGATGATGTCGGTCATGATGATAAGTAAGTTTTAAAAGTTAGTGACTGGGAGGCAAAGGTGATGATAAACAGAGCGGGATTCACATTCAGGCGGTCGTTGCTTGGCATAGCCTTATGCAGTATGAGGCTGCAAGCAGGGCTACGGAAGTGGCGAAGCAAATGGCGGAAGCCGCCTCGACGGAGCGAACCCACTTGGGAAGAGGTTCTGACGCGGTTACAAGCTGAAGGCTGGGATTGTCATATTCTATTTTTTGACGATGAAAGACTTCGATGTCGAGCCGTGCGTGTAATGGTCCGTGAACGAATAGAAGAAATGAACAAAGCAGGATTGACAACGATAGTGTACAGACTGCGGCTGCCATACAAAGGCGGTGCGCTGGGCTACAGCCTTGTGTACTTTGGAGGGTTACTAGCATTCCAAGGAGTGTGGAAGACAGAAGGAGCATGGTGCGCAGGAAAGAGACGGTTGCGGATCTTTCCGCTTCGAGGAGGTGACTGTTTACATCTGCCACCTGTAGAATTTTAGATAAACACATGATGATAAGTAAGTTTTAAAAGTTAGTGACGGGACAAAGATAGTGAAAAACAGGAGCGGGCCGCGCCCGAAGATGGGTATAAGTTTTCGGGGTTAGTGACGCTGGCCGGAAGACAAAAGGCTTAGGACGGGAGCGCCCCCCGCTCCATCAGTATAAACAAAACAGTAAGAAGAAAGGAGAAACGTGCGTATGGCAAGACAACGAAACATCGGAAAGGTACAGGCCGTGCCGAAGGTGTGGCTAAGCAAGAAGGAAGTGGCCGCCTACCTGGGCGTGTCCGAGCGTTACATCACGGACAACATGGACAACGACCCGCAGGTGGAGGTGTATCGCCTGAGCCAGCGGTGCGCGCTCTACTCGAAGGAGAACATCGACCGGTACGTGGAGCGGTCGAGGATAACGCTGGGATGAGGAAGAATTAACAATTAAAAATTAATAATTAAAAACGGGAGGAATCGGTATGGATCTGAACACGATTACTAGGTTTTGGCTGAGGCTGCTGGCCGTAGCGGCGGTGCTCGGCGCGATGGTGTACGCCGGACGGGCGGACTATAACGAGGAAGTGTACAGCGAGATGGGCCTGGACACCTGGAACGAGATAAAGGCCGAGCTGGGCGACACTGCCACCGACTCGGAAGTAGTGGACTATTACATGGAGAACCGCGGGCGATGGAAGTGACAGCACATCTGAAGGAGACGCTCCGCGCTGCCCCGCTGGGCAGCATGTGGGAGCTGGGCGACGGGGTGACGGTGGTGGTGGAGGAAGCCCGCGAGGTGACCTACATCGGGCACACGCCCTGCTGCCGGTGCCACTTCTATCACCGCGGCGAGCCTTGCCGCCTGACGGGGGCATGCATGTCGCGGTACCGGGAGGACCGCGTGTCGGTGAGTTTTAACGAGGTGAAGGAAGAACTTCTTAAATGAAGAATGAGGAATGAAGAATTGAAGGAAGGAGGACCCCGAACAATGAAGAAAGTATACATCAGCGGCGCCATCGCCCACCACGACCTTGCCGAACGCAAGGCCGCTTTCAAGGCCGCCGAGCGCGAACTGGCCGAAATGGGCTTCGCGCCGGTGAACCCGTTCGACAATGGCGTGCCCCAGGAGGCACACTACACGCACCACATGCGCGCCGACATCGGCCTGCTGGTAGGGTGCGATTACATCTACATGCTCCGTGGCTGGGAACTGAGCAAGGGAGCGAAACTGGAGCACGACGTGGCCACATCGTGCGGCATAAAAGTATTGAAATATGAGTGAACGCAAACCTTTTACAGCGGACGAGATTGAGCAAATCCGCCTTCTTTACCCCGACCATAGCACTCGCGAAATAGCGCAGTTGTTGGGGCGCAAAGAGTATAGCATATATGGTAAAGCATCCTTGATGGGATTGCGAAAGTCCTCACGATATATTGAGCGCATAACCCGTGAGAGTGGCGGAAAATTATCCAAACTGGGCATTGTCAGCCGTTTCAAAAAAGGACATACGCCCGCCAATAAAGGACGTAAAATGTCTCCGGAAATGTATGAACGATGCAGCAGTACCATGTTTAGAAAAGGTCATAAACCTCATAACACCCGATATGATGGGGCTGAAAGTATCAGGACTGACAAGAACGGACATCGATACATCTACGTCCGCATTGCCGAGGGTAGATGGATGCCCAAGCATATTCTTATTTGGCAACAGGCTAACGGTCCGGTACCTGACGGCCACAACATCGTCTTCCGCGACGGAGACACGCAGAACTGCGTGCTTGAGAACCTGGAGTGCATCAGCGATTCCGAACTGATTCGTCGCAATTCGATACACAACTTGCCGGAAGACGTGCAGGAATTGATATACCTGAAAGCCAGGCTGACACGAGCCATCAACGAAACCAAAAAAAATAAGAACCATGAACGCACTTGACAGACTGAAGGACATGGTGAACAAGCCATTCCTTTACAAGAACGAAGAAGTTGTTATTCTGAACTACTGTGAAGGTACAGGCGATGACGGCGATGAAGTGGAAATCTACCTGAATAACGGGCAGACGCTCGTGTTCAATTACATCAACCTTCCGGCCAAGCTGGAAAAGTTCAAGCCCATATCGGCACAGGTCATCGTGATGGCCAACAAACGGCTCGACAGTGTGTCGACTGTTAATCCTACCATCATCCAGCAGCTTCGCGACACCGTGATTCAGCAGATTGAGGCGGTGAAGAAAGACCCGTCTGCAGTGTCACAAGCCAAGCAAGTATTTCAGGGTGTGAACACACTCGTAAACCTTGCCAAGACAGAACTTGAATACAGGAAATATCTGAATGAACTGGAGAAAAAAATAGAAATATGAGTGAACTGACCCGAAGAAAACCAAGGAAAGAGGGTGGCGCGCCCCTGAAGGCGCCAAAGCCAGACACAGCGCGGCGCACCGACACGGCCGACGCCGCCCTGCAAGATTGCATCGACCGCCAGCGCCAGCGCGAGCGCAGCTTGCTGCCTATGCGCGTCAATGCGCAGACCGTCATCTACGTGCCACGGCAGAAGTGCACGCCCGAACACATCGACCACTGGTTGCGCCAGCACGGCCAGCGACCGGTAAAGAAAGGAGGCCGCGAATGAAACCTGCAGAACTACGTCGCCGTCAGACGGTGGAACGCATCATGGGCAACGGTGATCAGCGCAACATGGTGGCCGCCGTAACCTACTACTGGATGTTCACCAACGACCTGCTGTGTGCCTGCGTCATCGACGCCATCGCCGACCTGCGCCGAACGCCCCTCTACCGACAGCGCGTGAAGCAGCTGCTTCGCCGGCTGGACCACGAGCGCGACCGCTACGAGCGCGAACTGAACCGCGTTTGTTCCGACCGCTCCGACTTCTTTGCCGATGCCAACGAAAGCGTAGCCGCCGCCGTGAGCCACGACATCGACATGCTGTACTACGCGCTGAAACAAGCCTACGACACCCACCGCGTGCCCCACTCCGCCGCCGTCGCACGTCTGCAGCTGGCCTACGGGCTGGCCGCTTACGCCTGCCGCTCGTTCGACGACGACTGGGTTGAGCTGCGCTGCCTGTTCCCCCTGTTCCGGCACATCGCCATGGATGCCCTTCGCCCCACTGCGATGCTCGCCCTGCTCGGTCAGGTGGACGAAGAACTGCGCCTGCCTCCAGCCGTGATGGAAGACCCCCGCGTGCGGAAGGCCATCCGAACAGCCGTCCTCGCCTTCAACGCCCGTTTGCGCGACCCGCAGACGCTGGCACGCGCCATCGGGCATACGGAGGAGGCGGATGATGAGGCCGATGACGACGGAAAGGAGGAAAAATCATGAAGGATGACAGGATATGGAAATACATGCAGGAGGGATTCAAGCCACTGCCAGACGCGCCGGACAGGTACTACATCCACGAAGACGGGCGCGTACTGTCACTCATTGCAAACAATCGTGAACCGCTATTGATGAAACGCGGTGTAAGTCACGAAATAGAACGATACAACCTCAGCCTGAAAGACCACAAACGGTATGCCAGCGTGAATATGATACGGTATTGTGCCTTGAACGGCTGTTCGCTTGAAAGCTTGCGGGGACATTACATAATCATTTCGGCCGAAGGGGTTCCAGTGAAGCTCGATGTGAATGAAATGAGTACCCATATGCAGCGCAAAAAGGGCGCATACTTTCCACCGAAGGGCGACCGGCAGACGCTGAACATGTATAGGGTAACGTTCGAGGCACAGATGCGATGGTATGAACAGGGCGACATAAACGGGCTGATGGACATCGTGCAGAAGACGCGGCCAGTCCTGTTCGGTTACTTCAGGAAGCAGGGCTTGGGCGAAAGAAACGCCCGCAATCTGGCCGATGAGACCATTTCCGTATATCTGGAACGCATATGCCGATACACCTTCGTCAGTGTAAATTTGCAGAAGTACCTGTACCACATGGCGAAGAGGATGCTAAAGGAATATTATGTGAAAAAGAAAAAGTTGAAGGACTGTCAAGAAGGAGGGGAACAATACAGCGACTGTAAAGTAATACTTTGATGCCAGCAAGTTAATACTTTGACACGCACAATTTCCGACTCAAAACAATTGAACTCACCAAAATGTACGACCGCATTACACTGAAAGCTACCATCGACCCAGCGGACATCGACACCGTCGTCCTTCGCCACTACTTGGAGCAGTGCACCACGGGTGACGAAGTCTACTACCGATCAACTGAGTACGCTAACCTCAGCGGCCTTTGGATCGAAGTGCGCGGCACGCAGCTCACCTGCAAGTGCTCCGTCTGCAAGCAATGGGCACGGAAGCTCGATGGGCGGCTCGACAACTGGAAACCCATCACCTGGGCTATGGCCGCCCGCACGCTGGGCGAGCTTTGCCTGTCGCTATGCGTGCGCCCCGACCGCGCCTGGGCAACATACTACGAAGTAGGCCTTACCATGAAGATGAGCCGCCCGCCAACGGACTACATTCACCTCGTCGATGAAGCCGCCGGGCGCATCCTTTGGAACGACGCCAACTATCCCGTAGACCGACAGAAAACCAGCGAGAAGAGTAAGTACATACGCAAGGTGCTAAAGATGTACGACAAGACCTACGAGGCAGGAAGCAAGCACCGTCCCGGCGTGGTGGCAGGCGTCCTTCGCATCGAGACTGTCTACCGCCACCAGAAGACCCCGCTCGACCAGCTCACCTCGCCCGCCTTCATGTCACGGCTCGGAGCACAGTTCCGCGACGACTGGCTCAGCCTACGCTTCGAACGCGAAATCATACCAGCCCCCGGTGTCAAGATGTCCGAGCTCGACAAGGCCCGCGAACTGTTTCGCCTGGGTGTGCCACGCTACCTCGACAAGTACCGCGCCCTTTACAAGGAAGGCAAGCTCACCCGCAAGCAGTGGGAGACCATGCGCACCTACGCCGCCCGCTGGCCGCAGGAAGTGAAACGCTACACCGACCGGGCAGGACCCGAAGAGACGGAGTTCAAGAATTTTCTACGGAAAGCCGACTCTACGGGGATATTCACGCCTTCGGCTTAAATTTGTAAACGATTGAAAAACAATGAGTTAAGTAAAAACAGAAAAGCCCGATATGGTGCAAGCGCAAAACGTTGTAAAACAATGGTTTAACTTGCCGATTTGTAAAGAAACCGTGAAAGTTGGCAACTTGTCTTATACTGCCGCAGGTCAGCCCGCAAGGGCTGTAAAGGCAGTTTACCATGTAAATAAAGAACGAAGACTATTCCTTAGTGTAAATGATAAAAGAGGTTTTGAGCGAAGCTAATGAAGAATTGAGAACTGACGAATGTATAACCACTAAAAAAACGAAGAAGATGAAAACAGCAACAGAAAAAGACATCGCCATCATGAAAAAAGAACTGGAAAAACGCATAGCATTGCGTGCGACCATATTCAACGCAGCAGCCGATGAGAAATGGAAAGAAATAGGACGTGAACCACGCGAGGGAGAGGTAAAAAACCAGCAGAGACTGGTGGAGATGTTAGGGATGGAATACCGGGAAGGATGGTTTGCCTGCCTACGATACTTGAAGCACATACCGTGGAATGAAGCCATATACGTCATCAATGAGATAACAGACGAGCATAAAGCCGACACCGGCAGAAAGGAGGACGACAGCGATGAAGTGTGAAGCCGAAGGCAAGATACTGCAAGAACTGGGCCGCCGCGTAGGTAAGACCCGCGACGGCCGCGAATGGGAAAGCATCGACTACCTGCTGCAGGAAGACAACGACATCTACCATTACCACCTGCGTTTCACAATGACCAGCTTCGACGGTCCCGTCATCGACGCACCCCGCCTGGGCGACCGCGTGCGCGTCTGGTTCACAGTCAGGGCTACCCAGTGGCAAGGCAAGTGGATAAACAGCGTCAACGCCCACCGCGTGGAAAGAATCATTTGAATGCAGAACGAAGAATGAACCATGAATAACCACAAGACTAAAGTGCGATTCTGGTACAAGTGCCGACACAGTCCGTCGCTGATCGCGCACGTGCAGGCACAGTTCGGAGGACGCCCGGCGTGCGACATGACCGTCAACGGCGAATGGACACTGCGTCTCGATGAATACGGTTTGGAACGCCTGCGCCAGCTTGAACGCGACGGGCTGGTGCACATACGGCAGATAATGGATAATTGATAATGGAGAATGGAGAATGAACACGCGCAAGCTCATTATCAATTATCCATTCTCCTATATATATAAAGAAAAGGAATGTCAGCCAAAAATCAAAGATAAAGCGTATATTTGTCAACAAAGTAAAAACCGGAAGACAGAAACATGAAGAAAACAAGAATCAGGGTCAACCTGTCAGTCGACGAAGCAACCTACCGCCGCCTGCAGGAAGCCGCTAGCCGTTCAGGACTGGGCAGCGTGTGCAAGCTGTGCCGAGCCGCTTCCGTGTTGGCCTGCCGCGCCATGGAGCAGAAACGAGTGCCCAGCCCCGAACCCGCAGACGCTTACGACACCTGCATCGCAGACATGTTCGCTGCCTTCACCGACTGGGAACGACAGCCCGACGGTACTGTCCCCATTCGCCGCAAAGAAAGGAGGCTGAACGATGGCCACTGACCGCGACTACCAACGCCTGATACACGATCGCCGCTGGTTACGCCTGCGTCGCGACGTGCTGACCGCCCATCCCCTGTGCCGCGACTGCGAAGAGCAAGGCCGCCTGACAGCCGCCACAGAGGTGCACCACGTCGTACCCTGCCAAAGCGCACCCACGCTGCAAGCGATGGAAGCCCTGATGTACGACCCTAGCAACCTACGCCCCCTATGCCACGCCTGCCACCTGAAAGTCCACCAACGCCTGGGCAAGGGCGGCAGCCGGGAACGCGAAAAGCGGCGCGCCCAGGCACTCGAACAGTTTCGCCGAAAGTTCGTGGCGGACGGCACGCAAGCCGAGGACATGGGAGGGGGGATGTTTTTTGAAAGCCCCCACCCCAAAACGTAAACCCCGCCCAAAACTCCCTCCACACGCGAAGAAAATTTCAGCCCTGGGGGGAAACAATCCCAGAAAATTATATGGGGGAAACAAGTTTTGACAATGGAACACCGCGCGGCAAAGCAGGTGGAACACCCAAAAAGCGGGCGGGCGTACCTTGTTTTCCGGGCGGAACAGGAAGCAAACGGATATGGAAACGAAAAAAACTGAATTTCTGGACTACCTGCGCGAAAGCTACGGCATCGTCTCCATCGCCTGCGAGAAGTCGGGCGTGGGGCGCACCACATTCTACCGCTGGAAACAGCAGGACGCGCAATTCTCCGAAGCCGTGGACGAGATACTCGAAACCCAGGGAGACTACGTGGAAAGCCGACTGCTACAGCTCATCACCGAGGGAGATACCTCCGCCACCATCTTCTACTGCAAGACCAAGCTCAAAAGCCGCGGCTACACCGAGCGCGACAAGCCATCAGCCCCCACAGGCACGCCACAGCCACACCCGCTGAAGCTCGAAGCCCAGGACGTGAAACCCGCGCCCGCCACCGGCTGGGAAGACACCCCCATCCCGCCCGAAATGAAACGCCGCATCAAGGCCAAGAAAGACTATCTGGTCAAGACCCTAAAGAAGCAAGGACGCTATACGCCCGAACTGTCCATGCAGGTAGGTTTGCTTGCCCAGCTGCTGGTAAAGACCGACCTGCTGGCCGCCCGCGTGCTGAGCGAGCAGCACCGACCCGTCAACATCGAGATAAGCCGCGAAGGTAACACCCGCCAGTCCGTCAGCGTGCTCGAACGGCTCTACATGGACTACGTGCGCATCTGCCAGTCGGCCTTGCGTGCCACCGGAATGAACAAGGACAGCCGCGAGAAGCTCGCCGGATCCGACGGGATGGACGACTTCTTGAAACAGCTGGAAGAATAATGCCACAAACATTTGCTAACTTTGTGGAAAACCACGCACACCATGACCGACGAAGAGAAACAACGCCATCGTGAACTGAAGCGGCACACCGCCCAAGAACTGGCCGACATCCAGCTGGACAGATATACCTACGCCCTGCAAGACACCGACCCGAGGCTGTTGCAGTACGTCAGAGACGTAATCGGCTGTCCCGACGCGCACAACCTGTACGAAGTGCTGGCCGTGCGCCGGTTCTTCCGGTTGCTCGACCGCCATGCGTGGGACAAATCACGCGTCAGGCGCTTTTTCCGCTTCTACGAGGCGTTGAAGTTCAGCGGGGCGGGCAAGCGTACCCGCTACAAGCTGACACCCGTGCAAGCCTTCCAGTTCGCCTCCATCTTCGGCTTTTCGAGGGAAGACGGGTTGAGGCTGACACGCACGGCCTATATCTTCGTGCCGCGCAAGTTCAGCAAGACCACTTCGGCCGCCGCGCTGGCCGTGTACGACATGCTTTTCGGCGACGCCAACGCCCAAGCCTTCATCGGTGCCAACTCGTACGATCAGGCAAAGATCTGTTTCGACGAGATACGGGCCATCATGCAGGACATCGACCCCGCAGGCCGACATTTCCGCATCAACCGCGAAAAGATATTCTACCGCGACGGACGACGGGGCAGTTTCATCCAGTGCCTCACGGCCAACGCCAAGACCAAAGACGGGTTGAACGCCTCGCTGCTCATCATGGACGAGTACAGCCAGGCACGCGACACCAAGGGAAAGAACGGAGCCGACCTGAAGAACACCGTCACCTCGTCGATGGGGGTACGGCGCGAGCCGCTCACCGTCGTCATCACCACCGCCAGCGAAGTAGTGGAGGGCCCGTTTGCCCGCGAGCTAGAAGGCGTGAAGGCCGTGCTGCGCGGCGAGGTCGGGAACGACACCCTGTTTGCCCACCTCTTCCAGCCAGACGTGGACGACGCCGAGGATGATCCGCGCACCTGGGCAAAAGTGCAGCCGCACCTGGGCGTCACTGTGCAGCCAGATTACTATGCCAACGCCTGGGCGGAAGCGCAAATCTCCGAAGCCAACCGGATGACCTTCCGCACGAAGTTGTTGAACATATTCTGCGTCAACGAGGAGCGGTGCTGGATAGCCGAACGCGTGGTGCGCTCACTGCTGGGAGCGTTCGACATCGACCACGTGGCAGGCCGTCCCGAGTGCGCCGTGGCGTTCGACCTCTCGGTGCACGACGATTTCTCCGCCGTGACCTACACCCTGTACGACACGGCCGGAAAGCGGTTCAACGCCCACACCGACTACTACTTCCCCGAAGGAGCACTGCCCTCCCACCCCAACCGCGAGCTGTACATGGCATGGCACGCCGCCGGGCACCTGCAGTTCTGCACGGGAAACCGTATCGACGTAAAGCAAATAGCGGGCGACATCATGCGCCGGGCAAAGCAGCTGAAGATAATTCGCATCGGCTACGACCCGTACAAAAGCCAGGAACTGGTCAACATACTGGCAAGCGTCGGCGGACGCAACGCCTTGCAGCCGTTCAGCCAGACCAACGGAAACTTCAACCTGTCCGTCGAGGCGCTGGAAATGCTGGCCTACGCCACCCCTCCGCTCATCACGCTGAACAACAACCCCATCAACGCCTATTGCTTCATGAACGCCGTCATCGACGAAGACCGGCTGGAGAACAAGAAGCCAATGAAGCAGTCACGCTACCGCAAGATAGACGGCGTAATCACCCTGCTCATGACAATCGGGCTGCTGTACAAGTACGAGCGGTAAACATTAAAACAAGTTAAAGGCAGACGGGGATGCTCGGAAAGTGGTACCACCGTGGAGCGGAACATGCGTAACAGTAAACGGATAAAAAACACATTACGCATGAAAGCAACAATTACAATCGACGGAAAACAATACCCATGCGCCCCTACGATGGGAGCGATGATACGTTTCAAGGAAGAGACAGGGCGCGAAGTCACCGGCATACAGCCCGACGCGGTGAGCGACCTTGCCGTGTACCTGTGGTGCTGTGTCGTTTCGGCCTGCAGGCGCGAAGGTGTGGAGTTCAAGTACCAGCTTATGGACTTTGCCGACCGCATTGCCCTCGAAGACCTGAGCCGGTGGGCGGCCGCCATCAGTGCCGAAAACGGAAGCGACGGCGCTGATCAGGCGAAGGACACCGGCGGCCAAGAAAAAAAAACAGCGGGATAGACCGCCTGCTGGGCTATGCCGTGGGCGAGATGGGAATGGGCTACGACGACTTTTGCCGGATGAGGCCGTCCGAGTTCCGCGAAGCCTGCCAGGCCTACGCCGACAAGCAGGAACGCGAAATGCGCAACGGTTGGGAAGTGATGAGGATGCAGGCCACCCTGTTGGTGAACCCGTGGCTAAAGAAGAAGCTTACACCGGTTCAGTTGCTTCCACTTCCGTGGGACGGAAAGCATTACACCGGGGATGAGCGGACGCAGCAGGCAAAACCGAGCACCCGCGAACGGTTCGAGAAAATGGTGCGGAAACTGGAGGGATGCTGAGGCTACCAGCCACCGCCATAACACCACCAGGGCAAAGGCCAGCGGCCATTCGGGAGACGTGCAAAGGCAAAGGCCACCGCAAAGGCCACGATCGAGACACCGCCCGAAACAAACCCTGCCTTAAGCCGCCCGGCAAAGAGAAAGATGACACACAGGACAAAGCTGACGACGAATACAACGGCAGCGATGAAGGCCACCCAGTCGCGCAAGCTGAGCCAAAAGCTTTTCTTTTCGGGCTCGTCGGACGGTACGACCTCAATGTCAACCTCTATGCGATGGATATTGTCTGGCATGTTACGGCAAGTGATTAATGTTACTAAATGTGCCTAAATGTAGGATAAATGCGGATAAAAAGCAAGTTAACAGATGAAAAACAATGGCTAAGGACGTAAAATTTAACATAAAGCTGCGAATTGACGGAAAGGAAGCCATACTACAGGCATCGGCCAACACACGAGAACTGGCAAAAGAGCTGGGGATAGCCGCAGACCGGGGTGACGAGATGCTGAAACGTTTTCAGAAGATAGCATCCATTTCGACCGCGTTGAACAACGCCATGAACGGACTACAGCAGCTTACAGGCATCATGCAGCAGTATACAGCAGCCAACGCCGTGCAGGTGCAGGCCGAGACGAAGCTGGAGACCGTCATGCGGCAACGAATGAAGGCAACCGACGACGAGATACAGAGCATCAAAGACCTGGCATCGGCACAGCAGCAACTGGGCGTGATAGGCGACGAGGTGCAACTGGCCGGGGCGCAGCAGCTGGCAACCTTCCTGAACCAGAAGCAGAGCATCGAGACGCTGCTTCCTGCTATGAACAACCTGCTAGCACAACAGAAGGGACTTTCGGCAACCAGCGAAGATGCGGTGCAGAAGGCCAACCTCATGGGAAAGGCCATGCAAGGGCAGGTAGACTCGCTGAAGGAGGTGGGTATCACCTTCACCGCCGCCCAGGCACAGATCATGAAGATGGGCAATGAAGAGCAGCGGGCGGCAATGTTGGCGCAGATCATCACGGACAACGTGGGACAGATGAATGCTGCCTTGGCACAGACTGACGCCGGACGGGCGCAACAGGCGGCCAACGCGTACGGAGACATGAAGGAACAGGTAGGCGCCCTGTTCGCTTCCATCGAGCCGGGACTGGTAGCTGTGGCTGAGTTGGGGCTGGCCTTGTCATCAGTAGCCACTATAGGGGCGGGTATCAAAAGCGTGAGCACGGTGTTTGTGCAACTCATCCGGAACGTCAAGCTTTCAACCGTAGCCACCACTGCACACGGAGTGGCCACCAAGATAGCAGCCGCGCATACCAAGTTGTGGCAACTGCAACTGAAATATGCCAACCGGGCACAGATCGCCTGGACATTTGGGGCGAAAGCCGCCACTGCGCAAGCCATTGCCATGCGTGCGGCCATATTGGGGCTGTACGCCGTCAGCGGGTTGGGCATTGCCATCGCGGCGGTAACGACGGCCATCAGCCTGTTCGGGCAGAAAGCGGACGATAGCACCAAGGTGATGCAGGAAAATCAGAAGCAAGCCAATGCCATGCGTGCGGCCTACGAACAGGAAGAGGGAGCCATCACGCAAAGTCGAGCCGCATTGGAGGTGAACATCGCCCGGCTGCGCGACTTCAACGGAACAAAGGATCAGGAACGCAAGCTGGTGGAAGAGATGAACACCGCATACGGCGACACGATGGGATATTTCGCCACTGTGGCCGAATGGTACAAGGCGCTTACCGCCAACAGCGAGGCGTATTGCAAGCAGATGATCGTTGAGGCAAGGACACGCTCGCTGGCCAACGCCATCGCGCAGAAAGAGCAGGAAAACTACAACTTGGTCTACGACGAGAAAGGACAATCGCGGAAATACTCCAGGAAAAGGGAACGAGAACAGGTGCTGACCGGTTACGGGCCGGGAGGCTACGCCGTGTACGAGCAAGGCGCCGAAATAGCCGGAACAAGCGACTACGACAAGGCCATCAAGCAGTACCGCGACAACCTTGCCGAGATAAACGCCATGAAGGAGCAGATGAAACAGGCAGTCGACGAGCTGAATGCCATCAGTTTCTCCGTGACCGGAAAAAAGCAGAAACCAGGCACACCAGATGCCACAAAAGGAAAGGCTACGCCGGAACCAGACGTGCCGATAAAGACCGAAAACCTGCAGAATCTGAAAGAATACGCCGACGCCATAGCCTACTACCAGCAACAACAGCAGACGGCAGACCTGTCCGAGGTGAAAGGCATACAGGAGAAGATTGACAAACTGAAAGAAGAACGGGACGCATATCTGGGCATCACACGGGCAAAGGTGGAAAGCGTTGAAGACGACACCGACAACCAGTGGAGCGGGAAACTGGAAACCCTGCGCGACTACAACCTTGCACTGGAGCACTATATCGGCTTGCAGCAGACGGCAAACAAGGCCGAGTACCAAGACCTGCAAAAGACTATCGACGCGATACGTGAAAAACGGGACGAATTCACAGGAGCGAGCAACCAGATTGTGCAGGACAACGAATCGGCAGCCGAAAGCATGGGAACGCTGGCTTCGGCCATGGGGCAACTGGGCGGAAGCATCGAGGGGCAGGCGGGGCAATGGTTGCAATGGGGCGCAAATCTGCTACAGGCCATCGCCAAGGCCATACCGGCCATCATGTCTTTGACGGCGGCCGCCAATGCAGAGGCAAATGTCAACGCGAAAGGAGCAGCGGCCAAGGCAGCAAACAGCGTGGCGGGCATTCCGTTCGTAGGTCCGGCCATGGCAGTAGCCGCTATCGCGTCGGTAGTGGCCGCGCTGGCCTCCATACCGAAGTTTGCGAAAGGAGGTATCGCCTACGGTCCCACATTGGGAATGTTCGGCGAATATCCGGGAGCATCGAGCAATCCGGAGGTAGTTGCCCCGCTCGATAGGCTCCGCAGCCTGATACAGCCACAATACTCGGGATTTTCTGGCGAAGTGGAATTTAAGATAAAGGGACGGCGGCTTGTAGGCATCTTGCAGAATGAGAACAACCGTGAGAGGAGGGGATGAGGACATGGCAATGCAATTGAGATACAAAGGTGCTTTTGTAGCAGTGGACGGAACTGAGTGGGAATGCCGCATCTTTCAGGAAGCGGAAGCGCCCTACTCCTCCGTGGAAGAACTGACATTCGAGGCGGACGAGCCGCTGGTCATCGAATGGAAGGAGACGGCCAAGCACGACGTGATATGCGGAAGCATGGCGACCGTCAGCATCGAAAGCCCGGGCGACCGCACATACCAGGACTTGTACACCATCAAGCCGGGCACGATACGTCTGGACGTGTACCGCGCCGGGTCGCTGTACTGGAGCGGGCTGCTCGACCCGGAGTTCTACGAAGAACCGTATGAGCGGGCTGCGCTGTACCCCGTGCAGCTCACCTTTTCCGACTTTGGCATACTGGACAGGCTGAAATACAGGCTGACGGGGATGCAGACACTGCTTTCGGTGCTGGAGAACGCCCTGAGCGAATCGGGCATCAATACGGGCGGCATCGACCAGACGGGAATCAGCACGATGTTCACGGACGGGACGAAGGCGGATCTGGCACAGATGCAGGTGCGCAGCGACAACTTCGTGGACGAGGATGGGGAGCAGTCGACGCTGAAAGAAGCCGTAGAGGGTATTTTGCAGCCGCTGGGGCTACGTTTGGAGCAAAAGGCAGGCAAGGTATACGTGTATGACATAAACGGGCTATACGGGCTTAAAAATGGGCGAATAATACGATGGAATGGAGATTCGCAGACAATGGGCGTAGACCGCGTGTACAACAATGCCCGGATAACGTGGAGCACTTACTCGCAAGCGGGAAACATGCTTCCAGACGAGGCTTGGACGCAGACGACGGACAGCCGGATTACGGAGCTGAACAACCTGGACGGCGGGCAGTGGGGGCAGTGCCGCGTGTACAGCTACCACTACGGCAACGACGTGAAGCAATGGGCGCAGGCCATGCCTACCGATTCCGGGTTCTCGCTATGGGTGTCCGGCCAAGGGCAAGGTGCGACGCTGGACGACGGGTCGGTGTCATTCTTCACGACAGTACCGCAGATAGACGGAAGCAAGGACGAGGGCATGGCTATCGGCTACACGGCCTTCAGGGCCTATTCGGCGCCAGAATACTCGATGGAATGGAGACACGGAGGCGTCAACCCGGCGCAACTGGCAGGAACGCCTTACAACGCGGGACGAAAACTGTATACCACCGCCGGTGTATGGATTCCAAGGCTGGAAGACGAACAGGCGGAAAGGATGGTGCTGAGGCTGAGCCTGGACATGTTGTTCGACGTGCGCCCCAACTTCTATGAGGAAGCCGTCGACATGGGACCGGTGACGGGTAAGCAGTGGCAGGACTTCATGAACAGGACGGCCAACTTCGTGTACGTGCCGGTATTGTTACGGTTCAAGGCCGACGCGGACGGCAGGGAATATGTGTGGGACAACCGGGCGATTGTGCTTGCGCCCGTGTCGAATCCGGAAACGGTGGTGGCCCGCCCGAATTACGGCACCTGGAAGCCGTACACGGAAGACGGTTCGGGAAACCCGTCTGTATTCGGCTATCTGGCATGGTACGACCCGGACGACCGGTTCAATCGTTCGGCCATCGCGAACGGTTGGAGAAAGAACCGGCATGCGGTGAACCCACACAGGTACGACATGTCGCTTTCGCTCAGGAAGGCAGAAGACGGCCAGTACATCCGCTACCCCAGCGTGGGAAGCGGCGGCAGGCTGTCTGTTACGGTGCTGGGCAGGGGCTGGATGATAGCCAGGGCGGGAGACACGATAGACAAGCAGGAAGTGAACAACCCAGACAAGGTTTGGGGTTGGCAGCTGGACCAGGGGGCGAAACACGACATCTTCTGGGTGTTGCAGAAGCTTCCGGAACTGGAGATTCTGAACGATAGCCGTTTTGCCAGCGCGATAGACACCGACGATGTGGAATACAGTGCCAGCCTGAACGCCGACGCGAAAGAGGAACTGGAGATGGAGTGCGTGTGCGGAAGCAGCGGGAAGGCGTTGCCGACGGCGCGCGGAGCGTATTTCCGCACATCGGACGGGAAACAGATAACGGAGATGCAGCGTGCGGGACGCGTCACGCAACTGGAGAACCTGCTGATAGGTACGCTTTACAGCCAGTATGCCGAACGCAAGGTGAAGCTTTCGGGTGAGGCCGAAATGGACGGCGGCGGGCTATGTGCGTATACGGAGCAGAACCAGGAAGGAAAGAAATTCATGATGCTGTCCAAGGTGGAAGACACGAGGATGGCGACGGCAGAGATGACGGTTTGCGAGTTGAGGCCTGATGAGTACGAAGAAAACTAAAGGTTACGAGATATATGGCAGAAGACAAAAGATACGACCTGAAGGTGACGGGGCGCGCGGCGCGGCCAAGGAGCAAGCGACTACGCGACGCCGGGATGTCGGTGCAGCCGGGAAGCACGGTTATAGTGGGCGGTGTGGAAGGGCTTGAAGGCAAGCTCGACAAATACATATTCGACGACCTTTTCGAGAAGGTGGAAATCAGGGAGGGTGTGTACGCAATCCGTGCCAAGTACGGGCTGTTTACGAACGAGTTCCTTTCCGCCAAAGGCATCGACGAAGGCGACGAAGGCGGCACCGGTGGCGCGTCATACCTTGGGCAGCTCGTCAATGTGGGCGCGTGGGCCGACCAGACACCCGCCTACGACCGCATCATGGTGCAGCTGGCCGGAAGCACACACTGGACGGAGAAGCGTCTGGATGAGATAGGCGGCGGGCTTGATGAGGAGCAGCTTGCCGCATACCTGACGGAAAACAATTACGCCAAGACGGGCGACATCCCGTCGCTGGACGGCTACGCCACCGAGGCATGGGTGACGGGGCGCGGATATATCACTAGCGCAGCACTGAACGGGTACGCCACGCAGTCGTGGGTCGTGGGAAAGGGCTACGCCACGACGTCGGATCTGGACGCACGCATCGACGCGCTGGTTAACGGCGCGCCCGCCGCGTTCGACACGTTGAAGGAAATTGCCGACGTGCTACAGGGCAACGTGGACAGCATCGACGACATCCTGACCACGATTGGCACGAAAGCTGACAAATCCATTTCCATTTCCGCGGGTACGGGCTTGACCGGTGGCGGTACGCTTTCGGCCAACCGTACCCTTTCACTTAAACCAGCAACTACAAGTGCATTGGGCGGCATCATCGTGGGAGACCGTCTTTCGGTAGATTCCAGCGGACGTCTGACGGCCACGTACACCTATACGCACCCGTCTGCCACGGCCACAACAATTAACTCGGCAACGGGAAAGGTTCTATCTGCAATAACTGTAAACAATTTAGGTCATGTGACTTCTGTTGCAGCTAAGACGCTCGCAGCAGCAGACATTCCTACTTTATCAATAAGTAAAATCAGCGGATTGCAAGATGAATTAGATAGCAAGCTGGAAGCTAACGTATTTAATGATTTATTCGAAAAGGTAGAGATACGAAGCGGTGTATATGCTATCAGAGCTAAATACGGACTTTATTCAAACGAATTCATCTCCGCAAAAGGGATGGACGAAGGAGAAGGTGGTGGAGGAAGTGGTTCTTCTTATCTTTCCGATTTACTCGATGTTTCTTTGACAAGTTTAGCGGCAAACGACTTGCTTAAATGGAATGGAACAAAGTGGGTAAATGTGCCGCAGTCCTCTATTATTCCAAGCCTTGCATGGGATAATATAACTGGTAAACCTTCTTGGATTGGCAGCACTAAGCCAAGTTATACGTGGAGTGAAATAACAGGTAAACCGTCTTGGATTGGAAGCACAAAGCCTACATATACATTTGCGGAAATTACAAGTAAACCGACAACAGTTAAAGGTTATGGAATTACGGACGCGGTTACAATAAATGACAATCAAGAAATTAAGTCGGATAAGAAGTGGGCATCAACATCATCTGACGTAGTAATTGGTTTTTCAAGTTCGGGTTCTCCTGATATAAAACATGTTATTCATACAACTGCTGGATGGGCAAGAAGTTATTCATTTGTTAATAGCAATACAGATGTTTATTGTCTATTCGGAGCGTATGGACAAGGTGAAAATCTTTTGTATCAGTATGTAGGTAATGATTATAAAAATCCGTGGCAAAAGTGGAACGGAACAAGATCAGATTTAAGTGTACCGTTATATATAAATAATTACAAGGTATGGCATTCTGGGAATGTTGGAAGCGGTAGCGGCCTTAACGCCGATTTGCTGGACGGCGTGCACCGCGAGGGCTTGTTTACCAATCTGGGATCGTCAACAGTGACCAAACTGTCGTTGACCATCGGCAACACGACGAAGTCGCTGACGTCGCTGTATGCCTCTCACGCTGATACCGTCAGGGCTACCGCCTGCAATTCGACGACGAATAGCAAGTTGTGGAATGAGTTCAGGGTTACGACGAAGAATGGCACACTGAATGTGTACGACGTTTACAATGACGGTGGTCCGACTACTTACGGCAACATTATAGAAGTAGTTTCCAACGTTTCAAACCATTGGCAGCCGCAGCTTTGGTTTGCAGGCTCGGCTAACGGTAGCCTGTACCACCGGAATAAGGATTATAACAGCAACGCATGGAGCGAATGGGCAATCCTGCTGGACAGACGGAACTATTCGGATTACGTAAAGAAAATCGGTACTGAAACTGTAGGAAGTGGCACGCGCGGCATCTACCTTCAGGCTGGAGTACCCACGGCGATGTCGGGAAACGCGGGAAGCGGCACGCGTCCTGTGTACCTGAACGCGGGAGTCATCACGCAGTGCGGTACATCCCTTGCAGTGTCGGTCACCGGAAACGCAGCCACGGCCACCACCTTGCAGACTGCACGCACCATCTGGGGGCAGTCGTTCAACGGGTCGGCGAACGTGAGCGGGGCGATAAGTGGGGCGACGACCATCAACGCGAGCGGTGCGGTGACCTTCGGAAGCACGCTGGCCGTGACGGGTGCTTTGACAGCAAAAGGAGGAGTGAATTTCAACGGAAGCCAGCTGACAAACGTAAGTCGTATCGAATTTCAGCCTGGTGATGCAGGTCGTAAAACAGTAATAACCAATGGCGGTTCGTTTCTGCTATACGGAGGGACAGGCGGATGGGCGGCTGGATTGGGATATTATGGAAGTGATGGAACGACAAGTCTTGGAAATGTAGCAGGAGCGTATGGCAGCGGTAATACACTGAATTACTATTACTATGGAGGCACGTATTCGTCGCCGAAAATGGTATTGCTTCCGGGTGGTAACTTTGGCATCGGCACCACCGCCCCCTCGCAGAAGCTGCACGTGGCGGGTAACATCCTCGCCACCGGCTCCATCACCGCCAAATCCGTCTCCGACCTCCGCCTGAAAACCATCCTTACGACCACAGCCGACTACCGCCACAAACTTCTCTCCCTAGGCCGCATCGTCGACTTCTACTACAACGACAAGGCGATACAGAGGAACACGGGAGCCGTCGACAGGGAAAGGCATACCGGGCTGCTGTACCAGTCGGCAAAGGAAATAGGCCTGCCAAACTTCTGCCACACCGACGACGACGGCTACGGCGCAATCAATTACCTCTGCACCGACTACATCAACCTCATCGCCGGAGCGTTGCAGCAGACGATAGTTGCGCAGGAAACCATCGAGCAGCGCGTCGAGCGGCTGGAGCGTGAAAACGAAGAACTCAGACGTCAACTTAATAATTTAACAGCAGCATGAAACGATTTATCCAATGGCTCGCAAGAGTCTTCAACGCGGAAATCACGAAGGAAGTAGTGGTGGAGCGGACAGTAGAGAAGGTCGTCGTGCGCTACCTGCCGAAGGACGGCGTGGTGGCGGGCAACGTGACCATCGAAGGGAACGTAGTGGTGACAGGAAGCATGCGGGTGACCGGCTCGCTGGCCTGCAAGTGTATAACCTCTGAAAACAAGTAAACGGACATGGCACACAGCAACGGAGTGATCAGCGCGCCCATCAGCGCGAGCGACCCTTACCAGGTGCTCGGAGTGGGCATTTACGCGGGCGGGTACGACGTGGGGTATATCTGCTCGAACCAGCATAAGAGAATCAACAAGTGGGCGAAGTACAAACCCATCGACTACCCCGCCATCGGCGAACTGACCGAGGCGCAACTGAAGAACGGCGACTACGGAATCAAGCCTGTAACCGCACGGATCACCGTGCTCGACGCGGTGAACGCCAACTCGTACGAATACGTCCCGCCCAAAGGGGGCGACAACTCGCCCTACCGCCTGTGCGACTTTATCGGTTACAATCACAATGCCGAGCCGCCCATCCTGTTCAGCACGGCGGAGACTATCTTCGAGTGGGACACGTCGGTGCAGGAAGTATACGCCTTTCAGGTGATGTGCTACAAGAACGCCGCCGACTCGCTCAACCTCATCCAGGCGAACAGCCTGCTGGAGAACATGTACCTGGCACTGGCCATACTGGGCAGCAGCAACAAATACTACGTAAAGACCAGCGCGATAACACTGAAGCAGTTCATCGACCGGACCGAAGACCCCTACGTGAACCTGCACCGCGACGACGCGCCGCTGATGAACTTCAACAGCGGCTCCAAGGTGGAATATTACCTGCTGGCCAGCAGCTTCAAGGCGGACCAGGCATTCGTGCTGGAGACAAACCAGCCGTCAGCATCATTTATTCCACTACCTTTTGCTGATACATGGAAACAGAAAGGAGAGTTTACTTTAAAGAAATTCGACAACGTGCCGTTGTTCAGTCTGGTCGAAATTGCATTCGGAGAGTATTCGTACACAAACGAACAGACGATTGGCTCCATCGCCATCGGCCCGGGCACCTTCCGCTTCCGCTTCAAGGTGAAGAACCAGCGTTCTACCGCTTTCTCGATGGCCGCCAACGAATACCAGCTAAACATTCATGGAAGCGGAGGTACGTATTATTTCCAAAGCTATGAGTTGGTGGCCATTAACGTTCCAGCAGGAGGTACTGCTGAATATGAGGTTACAGCAAGCAGAGACGTGTTCAACACAATTATCCAGAGCGGAACAAGTCGAGATTATATACGTATAGAAATGACATATCAATACAATACCAATTTGTATGAGAAGACATTGCAAGTGACGTATTAAAGAGAATAACAACAAAAAACTTATTGTTTCACCCCGCTTCCACCAAAGTAGCCACTTGGTCGCACCAAAGTAGCCACTTGGACGCACCAAAGTAGCCACTTGGTGAAAGCAACTAAAAACCTTTATTTTATGGCATTTTACAAAAAGCAATTCAACGAGAAAACAGGCGTCTACTTCCCGCAGGCCATCACCGTGGGCAACCCCGTCGAGACCCGCGAAGTAGCCGAACGCCTCGCGCAGATCAGCACCGTCTCCAAGTCCGACGTAGCCGCCGTCCTGGGCGACCTCGCCTCCGTCCTTGCCGACTTCATGAAGCAAGGCAAAAGCGTCCGCCTCGACGGCCTCGGCACCTTCCGCCTGACGCTCGACACCACCGGAGTGAAGGACGAAGCTGACTTTGACTTCCAGAAGCAAGTAAAAGCCGTGCGCGTGCAGTTCACCCCGCAGCGCGAAGGCAACACCAAGCGCGGCGAAGCCATCACCCGTGGGCTGGTATCGACCGGCATCGAGTGGCTGCCCTACGACGGCACATCGGCAGGCGGCTCCACCTCCGGCGGCGGAACCGAAGAACCCGGCGGCGGCGAAGACCCGCTGGGATGAGGGAAGTTAAAAATTAAAAATGAAAAACGGGGGCGTGCGCAGGTATACCACCCGCCCCCCCAGTTTTTAATTATTCATTATTCATTATTCATTATTCATTATTCATTATTCACTGACCAACATGGAAATCCAGAAAGACTACCAAGGCAAGTGGCTCCGCCCCACCAATGGCGGCTACATCGTCAACGCATCCGCCAAGGAAGACGTCGACAAAGTGATTCTGATGCAGGCATACGTCCCCCTGACCGAATCGAACGACGAATGGGAAGAAATCACCCAGGAAGAAGCCGAACGCATCCGCCGCGCCAAAGACGCCGCCCGCGGCAGCGTCGACTACCCCGAGCAGAAAGTCACGCAGATCATCGGCCTGTTCGCCACCAAGATCAACGACATCCAGCTGACCGACGCCGAGTCCCTCCAGTTCAAGGACCTCTACCCCGAGTGGAAGCAGTTCATCGGCCAGAAGCTCGAAGCCGGGTTCAAGGTGCTGCACGAGGACAAGCTCTACAAAGTGCGCCAAGCCGTCGACCCCGTGCTTGAGAACCAGCCGCCATCCGTCGACACCGCCGCCCTCTACGAAGAAATCAACGAATCGGCCGCCGGAACCCGCGAAGACCCAATACCCTACAATAACAACATGGAGCTGTTCTCGGGCAAGTATTACAGCCAGAACGGCGTGACGTACCGCTGCACCCGCGACACCGGCCAAGCCGTCTACCAGGACCTTTCCGCGCTGGTAGGCCAGTATGTAGAAGTAGCAGAATAACAACCACCAAAAAACAAGAAGCAATATGAAAACAATCGAAGCCGTAAAGGCATACAAAACATTGAAGCAGGCCAAGCTCACCAAGATGGACGAGGCCGACAAGTTGACCGTCATCAAAGCCATGCGCGCCTTGCGACCCGTGGCCGAGACCTACGACAAAGACACCGAAGAAGGCCGCCGCGCCCTGCAGGACGACCGTTTCGACGACATGCAGCAGAAGGCTCAGAAGCACAACGAAGCCATTCAGGAGAAGAAGCAGGACGGCCTGCTCTCTTACTCCGACCTGAAAGAGCTGAACGACTACTTCACCGCCTACGACAAGTCTGTACGCAAAATGCTGCAAGAACTTGACGATAAGGAATTGACACTGACAATCGATCGCCTCAGTGAAGAAGCCTTCGGCCGACTGGCCGCCTCGAACGACCTGACCTGTGAAAAGCTGGAGACACTGTTCAACGTACTCGCCTGACGCCGCCATGGAACGCATCTACTACTTCATCGAGCAAGACCTTCGCCAAGGCTTCACCATCGTCTTCACCTGCCTGGTGCTCATCGTCGTTGCCGCCATCATCGACCTGTGGGCCGGCATCGACGCCGCCCGTGCCAACAAGGAACGCGTCCGCAGCCGACCCCTGCGGCGCACCGGGCAGAAGATACTCGACTACTACAAGCTGCAGTTCGTCTTCCTGCTCGTCGACGTCCTCGGGCTCGTCTTCCCCTGGTACACCATCCCCTACGCCAGCGTCCTCTGCACCGCCTGCGTGCTGCTCATCGAAGGCCTGTCCGTCGTCGAAAACCTGCGCAAGAAGAAAAGCTCCGCCGCCAGCGTGGCCCAGGTAGCCGAGAAAATCGTAGCCTGCCTCACCAGCGAAGAAGCCGAAGACATCATACGCATCATCAAGGAAAGCCGCAAGGACAGCGAAAAATGAAAAAACTTATTAAATGAAGAATGAAGAATTGAAAATGAAAAACGAAGCACCCTCATCCCCCAACGCTCAACCCTCATCCCTTCCCCGCGGCCTGCGAAACAACAACCCCGGAAACATCCGCACGACGAAGGACCGCTGGCAAGGCCTTCGCCCCGTTCAGGAAGACCCCGCCTTCTTCCAGTTCACCGAAATGCGCTGGGGCTACCGCGCCCTGCTCCGCACCCTGCAGAACTACCGCCGCCGCCACGGTTGCCAGACGGTAGCCGACTTCATCCGCCGATGGGCGCCCCCGTCCGACGGGAACAACACGTCCGCCTACATCAGCCGCGTCTGCCGCGAGATGCAGGTGCCCTCCACCTTCGTCCCCGATGTGGCCGACCGCGCCACCATGTGCGCCCTCGCCGCCGCCATTTCGCAGGTGGAGAACGGCGTTCCGGCCGTGATGGCCGACGTGGAAGCCGGTTGGGCGTTGCTCTGACCATTTTCGTGCGGTCACGAAAATGGTAGCAAGGAGTTCTTTGACTTGTTGAGGACGCCGCCTTTTTCATGCCCGGGCGGCATCCAAATTCGGGCATCAGGAAAAAAACGATTATGTTATGAAATACATCTATGTCCTGTTTCTGCTCGCCGCCCTGTGCTCGTGCCGCAGCGTGGAGTACATCCCTGTCGTAACCGTCAAGACAGACAGCATCTACATCACCCAGCTACAGCGCGACAGCATCTACCGCCGCGACAGCATCTACATCCGCCAGGAGGGCGACACCGTCTGGGCGGAGAAGTACCGCTACGTCTACAGGGACAAGCTCATCCGCGACACCCTCTACCTGAGCCGCACCGACAGCATCCGCGTCCCCTATCCCGTCGAGCGCGAGCTCACCCGCTGGCAACGGATGAAGCTGGAGCTGGGCGGCTGGGCGATGGGGATAATCATCGCGGCGGCCTTGCTGATTGCCGGGTGGCTGGTGTACAGGTTACGAAAAAGAGAGGCCGTCTGAAAATGTGAGACGACCTCTCCTTGGCCAAGATATTCCGATAAGTGTTAATCAAGCGAAATGAACCCGGCTCAATTCGTTTGCAAATTCGTGGACCGACTTTTGAATCTTGTCAATAGTAGCACGCGAAGGCTTGCGATGCCCGGTCGCGTAATGGCTCAACTGGCTCTTGTTGATTCCCGTGATCCGTGATAATCCGGCAAGGGAAAAAGCCTGCGTGTAATAAGAGAGAAAAGAAGCCATGTCATACTTAAAGTCAAACTCGACCTCTTCAAAAAACTTCCCGTCACGCTCGTAGGATGCTCTGACATCCTCATACCCTTTCCTGAAATCGTCCATGGCTTCCTTGGATGTCGCGCCTGTTGCAGTAACCAGATAGTCCATATCGTCGGCATCCATATAGATGCTGTAGTTACCATCCGAAGCCATCTCAATAATGGCAGATACTTTTTTCATAATCATTTATTTTTTAATTGGGCAGGACTTATTTCAGTCCTGCCGCTTTCATAATTGCATTTAACGTTCCGGAGGCGACTTCCTGTTTTCCGTGATTGCTCATTCGGAATCGCTTCCCGGTTTTAGGACTTTCCCAGACGGGATGCCCGTTCTGTTGCTCTCTAGTGTCGAAGCATCCGGCTTTTTTAATCAGTCGTTCAAGTTCATTGTACTTCATTTCAATGTCCGCTTGATTAACACTACAAAGATATTAATTTGAGTGTCATTTACAAAACAAAAGGATACAAATGGCACTCATATTAATGTCATTTAACACAAAAGAGTAATTGGTTGCCGTGACAGGGGAATCAGGAATTTACATCGCATTTATGTGTTTTTAATCATAAAAAATATTAAAAACACAGCCTACCACCGCAAAGCGGTACCACACAGCCACACGACGCGCGAAACGTAAAGACAAAAGAAACGAATGAAACTATTCAGAAACCCCTTCAAGAAGCGCGAAACGCCGCCAACACCGGACACCACCACAACGCCCGGCGACGCCACCACCCCACGTACCGGCGGGCGCTTCATACCCGAAACCCTGATGCTGTACGGAAGCGACGCCATGAAAGTGGCCACCGTATACCGCTGCGTCAACCTAATAGCCGAAAGTGTGGCCAACCTGCCGCTGCAATACATGAAGCGGCGGGGCGGCCTGTTCGAAGAACAACCCGAAAGCACCCTGCACTACCTGCTCAACGTCCAGCCCGACGAGCCGCTCAGCGCGTACGACTTCTGGACACAAGCCGTACGCCAGGTGCTCATGGACGGAAACGCCTACATCATCCCCTTCTACGACCCAGCCACCATGCAGCCATACCGCCTCGCCCTGTGCGGACGCCACACGGTGAGCCACGATACGCTGTCCGACCACTACACCGTGGCCGACACCTGGAACGGCATCAGCGGCACCTTCGACGAGGGAGAAGTCATCCACATCAAAAACTTCTCGCTCGACGGAAAGCACGGGCTCAGCACCTTGGCTTACGCCGCCATGGCATCGGGCATCGCCTCCACCGGAGACCGCGAGACCATGCAGCGACTGGCCACCGGCGGACACGTCCGCGGCATCCTGCGCAACGACAACAGCGTCCGCGGCTTCGGCGAATACCAGGACGAAGAACTGAAGAAGAAAGCCGTCAGCATGGACGAACAGTTCAGCAGAGGGGCAAAGATCGTTCCCGTTTCCGGCGAAATCGACTTCAAGCAACTGTCCATGAGCAGCACCGACATGCAGTTCCAGCAGGTGCGCCAGTTCACCGTACGCGAGCTGTGCCGTTTCTTCGGCGTTCACCCCTCGTTCGTGTTCGACGACACCAGCAACAACTACAAGTCAGCCGAAATGGCCAACGTCGCCTTCCTGAGCAACACACTCGACCCCCTGCTCAAAAAGATAGAAGCCGAACTCAACCGAAAGCTCGTGCCCCGTGCGCTCAGCGCAAGGCAGCGCATCCGGTTCGACCGCCGCGGCCTGTACTCGTGCGACCTCGAAAGCCGCGCCGACTACCAGGCCAAGACCATCGCCGCCGGGCTGTACACCGTCAACGAGTGGAGGCGCGAAGAAAACAAGCCCCCCGTCCCGGGAGGAGACCGTGTGCTCGTGTCGGCCAACCTGCGCTCCATCGACGAAACCATAAACAACAAACCCCAAAACCAACAAGGAAATGAATAAGGAAAAAGAAACCACCCTACGCCGCGAGATGCACGTGAAAGGAGTGCACCTGCGGCAGGCAGGCGACGGAACCGCCGGAGAAAGCCGCACCATCGAAGGGCGCGCCATCCTGTTCGGCGTGCCGTCCGAACCGCTGTGGGACGACGAACACGAAGATTGCCGCGAAGTGATAGACCCGCAGGCCGTCACCCGCCAGCTGCTCGACGCCAGCGACATTAAGTTCACCATGTTCCACGACCGCCAGCTCATACTGGCACGAAGCAACAAGGGTAAAGGCACGCTGACCTACGAAGTCGACGAACAGGGCGTGACCTTCCGTTTCGACGCCCCCGCCACCGTCGACGGCGACAAAGCCTTGGAGCTGGTGAAGCGCGGAGACCTGAGCGGATGCAGCTTCATGTTCTCCACCTACTACTGGGACAACGACTACGTGGAACGCTCGGTAGTCTTCGACGAGGCGGGCAAGAAACACGTAACCTTCCGCGTGAAACGCATCACGGGAATATACGACTTCACCCTTGCCGCAGACCCGGCTTATGCCGGTACCGAGGTCGAAACCCGCCAGCTGCGCGAGATGCTTGCCGCTGATCAGGCGAAGGACAACGCTGCCCATCAGCGCGAACGCTCCGCGGAAAGCGTCAGCCAGATGAGGCTGACGGCCCGTCAGAAAATGATTTGAGAACGAGAATAAATTGTAGAACCATTAAAAAAACAAGGAAACAATGGCAAAAACAAAAGTAAACGTACGTCAGCTGGTCGAGAAGTACCAGCAGAACTGCGCACGAATCGAGGAAATGGCCGACGTGTGCGAAAAAGAACAGCGCGAACGCAACGAAGCCGAGAACGCCGAGTTTGAAACCTTGCGCCGCGAGAACCAGGTGCTGCAGATGAAGCTGCAAGCCGCGCAAGCCATGAAGGACGAGCCCGTGCAGGATGCAGACACACAACTGCGCGAACTGATGAAAAACCGCAAGGAGGCGCGCATCATCCTGGTACGCGAGATACAGACCACGGCCGCACTGGCAGACACAGGAATCATCCCCGTGCAACAGCAGGAAATGCTGAAACCCCTCCGCGCCGGCCTTATCTGGGACAAGGTAGGAATCACCATCAAGTCGGGCTGCGTAGGCAAGTTGCGCTGGCCGAGCCACGGAAAGGCCACAGCCGCATGGGCCGACGAGGCAGCCAAGCTGACAGACAGCAAAATCGACTTCAAGAAACTGGAGATGACTGGCAAACGCCTGGGCATTGCAATCCCCGTCACCCGTGAGGAGCTGTACGACAGCGAGGGAGTGGTTGAGAACGTCATCAACGCCGAAATGCCAGCCGCTGTGTCCGACGCCATCAACGAAGCCATGTTCAATCTGGAGACGACAGCCCCCGTCAAGGGCCCGTTCGTCGACTCGAATGTGCAGTCGGCCAAAACCACCTTCGCCGGTGAGGTTCCTACCCGTGCCGAGCTGCTGGCCATGAAGGCAAAAGTGGCCGGATCTGGCATCAAGCTCGTAGCCCCCTGTTGGGTGATGACCGAAGACATGAAGGCGCTGCTCGAAAACGAGAAGGTCGACGCCGGAAGCGGACGCTTCCTCTGCGAGGACGACAAGGTGCTGGGCTATCCCGTCTTCACCACGCCGAACGCCGACGGCTATGTAGGTTTCGGTGACTGGAGCTACCAGGCTGCAGGTTTCTTCGGTCCGATGGAAATCATCGTAGATCCCTACACGCTGGCACGCAACAACGCCACCGACTTCGTGCTTAACGCCCGTTTCGGCACAACAACCCTCTACCCCGAAGCATTTGCCCTGGGCGTAGTGACTAAAGCCGGATAAGGAGGAACGTGAATGGAAGCACCCAGCCTGAAACTGTTGAAACAGCACGTCCGCGCCGACGACTTCGACGCTGACGACGAATACCTGCAGCACCTACTCCTTACGGCCACCGATGCAGTGGTGAAAGCCACAGCCCGCACCGCCGAAGAACTGCAAGCCATGGGAGGCGGCGAAATGCCACGCCCCCTGCAGCAAGCAGTCCTGCTGCTGGCCGGGCACTGGTACAACCAGCGCGAAGCCGTCAGCACGGCACAGATGCAGCCGGTGCCCTATACGCTCGACGCGTTGGTAAAGCCGTTCCGGCGGCTGGTAGCCGACACAAACGGACAGGAGGGATGAACCATGCAGGCAGGACGAATGAAAGAAAGGCTGGAACTGTTGAGGCCGGAACGCACGACGGGAGGTTTTGGCGACGAGGCCGTGAGCTACACGCCCGTGGCCACCGTACATGCCGAACGCGTGAAATACACCGCCCGCCGCAGTGAGGAAGCCGCCGAACACTTTGCCGACTACCATGCCGAGTTCAACATCCGCGACGCGCACGCCGTGGCCGACGGATGGAGGGCAAGGCAAGTGGGAGGCGAACTGTACACCGTCGTCTCCGTGCTGCACAACCGCGACCGGGGCATGAAGACACTGATCTGTGAACGAGTAAACGAATAAACCGCCATGAACCCGAAAGACTACACCGCCGCCGAATGGACGGAACTAGCACGCCAGCTCGACGCGAAGAAGCTGAAAGGCGCGCTTCGCTCGGCCTACCGCGTGGAAGCGAACAAAGCCATGAAGATAGCCCGAAAGGCCGTGTCGCAATCGGGGCTACAGGTACAGGGAGACCTGGCCGACTTGAATAAAGGCGTTCGGCCTTACATCTACAGCCGTGGAGGCGGGTTCATGGTCACTGTGAAGCCACAACGGGGCAAGAAATCCGACAAGTCCATGCACCGCAACCGTTACGGGAAGCTGAAGCCCGTGCTGATGTGGGCGGAAGACGGAACGAAGCGGCGCGCAACAAAGGGAAAAGGAAACCGCAAGGCGCACGACACGGGAACAATGCCAGACTACCGCTTCATGCAGCGGGCAGAGCCGGACATGTACCGATCGGTCGAAGCCGGACTTCTTCCCCAGGTAGAGAAAAAGGTGGTACGGGCGGCGGAAAAGGCGGGAATCCGATAACAGCAAACAACGAAAGGAGGAAATATGGAAGATACGAAGATACAGACCAGCCTCAGTGCAGGGAGCATAATCCGAGGAGCGCTGTTGGCGGATGAAGCCGTGTCGGCCATCACGCGGAACGTCTTTCCCGTGGTGGTAGACAACGCACGCTTGCCATACATCGCCTACCGGCGGGTCTCGTTCGAGCAGAAAGCGCAAAAGACGGGACTCAAATGGGCGGACACCGTGGTCGAGGAAGTCGTTTGTTATGCGGCATCCTACGAAGAAAGCATACGCCTGGCCGAAGCCGTGCGTGCCGCGCTCGACGGAGTGCAGTACGCCATGGGCGACATGAACATGCGCAGCTGCACCCTGACGGGGGCGGAAGAAGGATGGCAGGCCGACGCATACATCCAGCGCCTCGTCTTCACACTGAAGATATAGGAAAAATGAAAAGTTAACAATCAACAATTAAAAGTTATGGCAACGACAAAGAAAGGATATTGCAACGGTAGCGACATGCTGCTGTATGTAGGAGGCAAGGCCGTAGGCCATTGCACCACGCACACCACCACGCTCAACAGCGAGACCAAGGACCGCGCCGTCAAGCCGGTGGCTACTGCCGCCATCAGCGCCGGGCTGTGGAAGGGAAAAGGAGTTACCGGACTGTCGGTCAGCATCAGCGCCGAGGGTCTTGTGTTCTATAAAGAGACCGAAAGCGGCTACAAGGCATTGCTTACAGCATGGAACGCAGGCACTAGCGTCGAAGTGAAGTGTATGGAACGCGAGAACGACGACAATCCCTACCTGACAGGAAAGTTCGTTATCGCGTCGCTGGAACGCACAGACCCCGCGCAAGATGACGCCACTTACAGTATTTCGCTGGAAAACGACGGAGAAGTGACCATTGACCCGACCGCAATCACCGAGACCGCCGAACCTGGACCGTGATAAACGGATAGAAGGATTCAAAAGAAAATGTAGAAGGCCGCATGCGGGGAATGACACGCAGGTGGCCTTTGCTGTATGTATGACAACGGAAGATAATAAAATTATTATCAAATTGTTTGGAGGGTGATAACAAAATTATTATCTTTGCAATGTCTTCAAAAAAGAGCTCTTTGGATGACAGACGAAGAAGTGCTAAAGGCACGGGTAGACGAGTTGATGGAAAACCTGAACTTCTACCTCCGCAATTATGACCGGTTGATTAAAATCGGTTATAGGAAAGCGGTACTCGACGCGGAAATTGATTGGCTGACGAAAGAGTTGGAGCGGTTGAGCGAAGAGTAGAAAGGAAGCCGGGGCGGATTCGCGAGCCGTTCCGGCATTCCTTCTTCACGATGGTGGGAAATTCAAAAAGAAACGTATATGGACGCAAAGCAAGAATTTTTAAGGCTTAAAATGGCTTGTATGGAAGCAGTCGGAGAACGTGAACAGGCTGAGGCCGACGCACGGTTGGACGCATTCCTCAATGGGCTGGACGAAGAAGGAAGGGAAGCGGTACGCCAGGCGGTGGCCGAAGACTGGAACGGGCTGCACGCCAAGGCAGAGGAGGCTGAAACGGTGAAAAAGCGGTTGGACATCAAAAAGGAACTGGAAGAAGTGTTGCCGCTGCTATCCATGTCGGGAATCGCAAAAAAGTATTTCGGTCGTTCGGCTTCATGGCTGCACCAACGGGTTAATGGGAACGAGGTGCATGGCAAACCGGCATCGTTCACGGGGGAAGAACTCAGGCGGCTTGCCGATTCGTTGGGAGACATAGGAAGGCAGTTGTCAGACATATCATCCGGCATTCGCAGGTTCGCAGACTAAGCAGGGCGGGAACGATTCCCCGCCCTTTTTTCATAGCCCGCCGTTCACGTGGTCGATGACAAGGCGGTTTGCCGCGTCCACCTTCTTCTGGTCGAAACGGATGTAGATGGCCGTAACCTCCGAGCCGATGCTATGCCCGAGGGCTTCGGAAATGGTCTCCTTGGGCACGTCCAGCCCGGCGGCGATGGTAGCCCACGTGTGGCGGCTCCAGTACGACGACAGTTCCGGGAAAAGCGGTTCGCGCACCTTCAGTCCGCCACGCCCCACCCTCTGCACCGGTCCAATCTCTTTCAGTGCTATCCCCATCCGGTGCAGGAAGTTCCGGTAATCCTTGTATTCGTCCATCACGTTCAGCAGGTAGTCCTTTCCCCTGTACCGTTCTATGATCTCCAACGCTTCCGGCTGCAGCAACACGGAATACAGCTTGCCCGTCTTTGCCCGCTTGTACTCCAGCCGGCCGTGCACCACGTCCCGCGGCCGTGCCAGGAACAGGTCGGCGGCATTGATGCCTATCAGGTAGAACATCAGCATGAACATGTCGCGGTAGCGTGCCTGGTATTCTTCGCAGGGATAGTCGCGCAAGGTGCGCAGTTCTTCCACCGAAAGCGACCGCTTCCGCGTCTCTTCTTTGCGGATGGTGAACTTGCGGAACGGGTAGGCCGTTGTCTTTTCCTCATCGATGGCATAGTTGAACACGGCGCGGATGTTCCGCAGGTGGATGCCGCGCGAGTTCACCTTCATGCCCGATGAGGCCATGGCCGCGTCGAACCGGGCGAGCCAGGCGCGGTCCATCGTGTCGAACGTGCAGGCGGGGTCGTACTGTGCCAGCTTGTTTCGGGTGGTCTGGTACACGGTGCGTGTGCCGGGCTTTGTCTTGGTGGCGATGAAGTCGTCCAGGTAGTCCAGGAATACCTTGGCATCCTTCTTCCGCTTGCTGCTTCCGATAGCGTCCTTTATCAGTTCCGCCAGTTTCTTGTCCGGAACATAGCGGCGCGCTTCATCCAGTTCGATAAGTACCCGTTCGGCTTGTGCAAGCATTTCCCTAAGCAGCGCGTTCTTCCGTATATGGTTGGGTTCTTTGCGGTTGAACTGGATGCCATCCCAGTTTTCGGGCAATGCGCTGTAAGGTGTTGCGATTCTCAGGCTGCGCGTCTGGATGATGATCGGGTAAGTGCCGTCCTTTTTCGTATAACGGCGGTCGAGTGCGATTTTGATGGTTGACATGGCAAGGTACTATTTTTATGGTTGGAAAATTGGCAAAATCGGCCTTGTTTTTGACAGAAATTTGCCAAAAACTGCCGTTTTTATCGGGTATAAATGTACCTTATTTCCGTATATTATGCAATAATATATACAAAAAATCAGGATTTTAAATTTGTAAAATCCTGATTTTCAGAGGGGAGCGGCAAGCGGGACTCGAACCCGTGACCCTCAGCTTGGGAAACGAATAATCCACCAATATAAGTAGTTGATAAATAATGCAGTAAGACGCGTTACGGCGGGTTTTACTACCGGTTTTTTGACAATTTAATGGAGAAAGGCTGAGTAAAAGCGATAAAAAGATGTTAAAAAGACGGGGGCTTTCACCCCCGCCTGATGCCTTAAACGGCTTTTTGATGAATGATTGTTGAAATGGCCGAAAGGCGCTTGCTGAGGTCGCCAATGGAGTCGGCCAATGTCTTTAACTCTTGTTGCGTGAATGCGGCTGGCTTGCCGTTGACAAGGGTGTTGTTGAGGCGTTGGTACAGCCAGGACTTGTCTTTACCGAAATAGGTGCGGGCGATGTATGAGAGCGACACGGCGTCTGTCATTTCTCCCAACAGTCCTTTTGCGTCTACGTCGTTTCTGCGCCTGCGTTTCATGGCTTCACGCAAGTATTGTCCGGCTGCTTTTTTTTCTTCGTCCGTGACGGTAAGTCCCATGGCGCGTTCCAGCAGCGCATCGTTGGCTTTTCTTTCTTCTTCGGTTTTGGACAAGTGTATGTCCTGAACCAACTGGTCTATCAGCTTTTTTACTTCGGCTTTCATATATAGCGGCATTTGGTTTCCTGAAAAAGCGATGAAATCGGGTTGTGAAATCCGGCACCCTTGTCTGGATGCCGGATTGTTTTTCATTTCTCTTGCATGTGTTTAAGGTAATCGTTTACCTCGTCTTGCACAGCTTCGAGAAATTCCGAATCGGAGTACCAGCCTTCAGCTTTCAGCAGGTCTTCGTTTCGGAAAAGGAGGCGGAGGTTGTCCGTTAGCTCCTCCAGAGCCTTTAGCTCTTTCAACACATCATTCATCGCTGTCATTGTTTTAATGACACTGCAAATATAATAATCTTTTGGTGATTATGCAATAGTTGCGGGTGAATAAATTTTTAGAAAGGCCAGAAATCGGTATCTTTGCGTGAAACGTGAAACGGTATGGAAATTATGGATGAAACAATGACAGACATGGAACTGCGGATGAGGTGTCTGGAACTGGCTTGGAAGATGTTGGAGCCGTATTCGGTTGCGAATGTTTCCCCGACAGAATTGGCGGGGAAACTGTTCGATTTCGTAAAAGACGGGAAAGACACATTGGGGTGTACAATACACGAATTAGCGACCCGTTGATTTTCCGGCCATCGGGATGGAGCAGGCAGGCAGGGAAGCATACATTCATTTATAAAAAGTATATTTGCATAAAACAAAAGATTATGGAAAAAGACGATTATGAATTTTATTCGGGACTAATCACCTTCCTTTTGATTCTTGTGCTGATAGCGGTAGTACTTCTACACATGAATTTCGTGGAGTCAGTAAATGCGTTGAAGGAAATATGCCAGCAAGCCAAGTAGGAATGAGATGACGCAGGATATAATTGTCATACGGCATTGGAATTTCCTGTCTCTCTTTTGCTGTTCTTTCTGTTCTTTACGGATTTCTTCGAGTAAGTCCACAAAGCGGCGCAGCAGGTCTTCGTTCTGCTGCGCAAGTGCTTCTTCCGTTTCTTCGATGCGCTGTTGCCGCATGTCTTCCTTGATTTCTTCGAGGATGTCGAAGTCTATCTCAGGCAGCAGGTTTTTGGGCTTCTGAAACCACATATCACTTCCCTCCCATCTTTTCCATTATCCCGAGAAGCCGGTCTATCTGCTCATCCCTTTTCTTCAGCATTTCCAGGTACTGCTGCTGCAGTGCGGCCAGTTCTGAATTGTTCGTGATGTTGTTTCCGCTGCCGTGCACGTTGTTGCCTACGGCCGTGCTGCCGATAATGTCGCCTATCGACTGGCTCGGATCAGAGCGGAGCATGGGGCCTTA
>ERZ827168.1236-NODE-1236-length-36169-cov-32.497231_pt1 | contig 36169 bp, 52 predicted proteins | sample MGYA00519868_ERZ827168 | MGnify/ENA primary metagenome ERZ827168 (study PRJEB31778, sample SAMEA3449271) | human gut metagenome | biome: human gut; feature: human-associated habitat; material: faeces | place: United Kingdom | collected 2010/2012 ...
AGAACCAGAACCAGAACCAGAACCAGAACCAGAACATAAGATAGAAAATGAGCAAGTACAAGAACAAACCAATCAAAAAGAAGAGGATATCAAGGAAGATGAACGAATTTGCGAGAGAGATAATAATAGGAGCAAAGAATCTGAAGGAGTTGTCGATGAGCCAGATGAAGGCGACACTCAGAATTTGACAAAAGAAGAAGCAGAACCAGAAGTTTCTGAACCAAAAATATCTAAACCCAATCTTAAATCGCAATTCTTAAATATTTAATAAATCATAAAATAAAATGTAAATGCAGGATTTTTCTTTTGAAATTTCCTGCATTTTTTCTATATTCATTACGTAAATAATTAATAATGATGATTATGGAAAAAGTAGTAGATTTTATGGACACTGAGTTTGCAAAAGACGTAATTAATGATGATGAAAAAATCATCTTTAAAAAAGTTTGTAGAGCTTCAAAGAACAATAATGTAAAGAATACTAGTACAAAGAAAAATATGAAGAAGCAGAAGAAGTACGAAGATTTCCAATTTAACTTATTTGGAGAAACAATCGACGTTTGCTTCCATGATAAAGTATATTCTGATTACGATAATTCTTGTTGGATCTTTGGTAACAGTAACTTATCAGAACAAGTAATAAACTTGTCATTGACTACTCCATCTGATAAGCCATTGAAACCAGAACAGATAAAGCAGACATTTGTACATGAATGTGTACACATTATGCTTGAATCTGGCCAGTATTTTGAAGAGTCATCAAATGAAGGTTTAGTTGAATGGATGGCCAAATGCATCAATATGATGTTCTTTTCAAATACAGAACTTGCTAAGCACTTCTAACAGAATTCTCTAGGTTCCCCTGTTAAGCGCCTGGGTCACACAGGGAGCGGAATATTACTTAGAAGTATATTCTATCAGTTGGAACAATTTTAACGTCCCTGTGTGAATATTTAATATAAATTTAAATATAAAATAAATGGAAAACAATAGTAATGTATCAAATCGTGGATTGTCATTTTCAAGTGTTTTGTTTTTAGTATTTCTTGTACTTAAGTTGACTAATGTTATTGATTGGTCTTGGTGGTGGGTAACTGCTCCACTATGGATCCCTATCATTATCTTCTTTGTTTTTGTAAGTGGATTGTATGCCTTTTATAAAATATTAGGATATTACAGCAAAAATAAGATGAAAATTTTTGAATCTAAAATAAGAAAATATTTAGATGCAAAATAATATTTTGAAATTTTAAGGCTTTGTTCTATATTAGATTTGTTAAAACAAAATTATAATGATTATGACAATGACAAAAGCTGAAATTATCAAGAGCAATATCGAGAATGTTAATGAGAAGTACAACACTTCATTTGAAGTTAAGATTGTAAATCACAAGAATTATGATAAGGTTCTTGTGATTAAAGAAAATGATTCTTGTTTCACAATCAAAGATATCATTTCAATATTACATAACTCTAATTTGAATGAATGGAAGATTTCATTGAACTATGGAGATGAAGGTGGTGACTATGTAGGTTTCACTTACTTGGATAATATCACAAGAAAGAATGGTTATATGATTTTGGATGGTGATTCAGAAGAATATGATGACAATGTAATGACTGGTTCAAGTTTGAGAGAAATGTTCTTAATCAATAGTATGAAAGATGAATTAGTCTACATCAACAACATGGATGAAGGTGGTGATTTTGGTACTAACCGTAGAATGACTTACATTGAAATTTATGTAAACAAGATTGGTACATCAAATCGAGTTAATTTAGGATAATGAATTTAATAATTTGAATAAAATGGGAACAAATTTTTATGCGGTACTTCCAGTAAAGAAGAAGGTAACAAAGAATCTTGAGAAGGCTATTGAGCTCATCAATAATACACCTTATGATATTGATGCTATTGAAGCAGAGATTTTTGATGTAAAAGAAGAAATCAATAAAAACCGTATCCATCTTGGTAAGAGATCTACTGGATGGGTATTTGATTGGGATGCCAATGACTTGAAGTACTATGAACCAGTATTAGAGTCCATTAAGAATTTCATTGAATCCAACAATGCGCATATTGTTAGTGAATATGGAAGCACATATACATGGGATGAGTTCATGGATGAGATTGATGATATTCTGAAATATGATTGTGGTGCTTTCACTGGTAAAGAGTATTATGAGCGGTATCCAGAACATCGTACACCTTATACTAGAGAGTATCAGCGAGAAATAGGTATGTTCAAGAAGTATGCTATGAACAATATTATTGAACCTAAGTATCATGATTTCATTACTAAGGAAGGATTGAGATTTGCATTGTATACAGATTTCAGCTAAATTTACAATTAATGAATATGAATATATCTTTAAGAGAATATGTTGAATTTTTAGAAAATAAGTTTTCAAAAAAATTTATTGATAATTATAAGTTTCTGAATGATTTAGATAATCTTGATAATGTGGATGAATTGTTAGAGTCACACGGTGCTTATGATGGACAGGTGAATTTAGTGTACTTATTATCTAAAATTGTGACTTCTGAGATATTTAAGAAACGGCTGAAAGAAAGGTATGAATTTTCTAAGGAAAATATTTTAAAATATGCAAAAAACCATGATATTGAATTTAAGAACATTTTCTTTAAGAAAATTATTATAACTATATCACATAATTCTACTGGTTATGTAAGTAAAGATAATTTTGATGATGGATATATTAAAGAAGTAATTATAAATATAAATAAAGATGAGAAAATGTCTTTTAAAGATCTTTGTATAATATTCTATCATGAATTATTGCATGCTTATGAATCTTGGAAAAGATTCATTTCAAACTCAGAAAGTTTGAATGATGTTAGGGATAGAATTAATTATGACAAATTGATTTCAATATTCAAAAAGTCAAATACTGATACAATAGAAGATATTATAGAGAATGTTGTAAAATATTTGTTGTACATGTATTCTTCTATAGAAAAGAATGCATTCATGACAGAAATACATGCAATATTACTTTCTTATAAGCATAAAGGCTTATCTAAACCAATTGAATATAAGGATGCCATAAAAGAATTTAAAACTTCACAAGAATGGGTAGCCATAGAAAAAGGAATAGAATTCATAAATACTGATGATAAAAAGATAAAAGATATATTTATTTCTAAGTATTTACAGATAACTAGTCAAAATTTATCATATTCAAAAGCTATCAAGAAGATTACTAATATCGTTTTCAAATGTAAAGATAAGTTTGAAGAATTAGCACCTAAAGTATATTTTGATTATTATGAAACTTTTATAAAAGAAAACTCTAATATTATAGATGAAGATTTTTTAATGACAAAAAATAAAAATAGAATATTTATTAGTTTATCTAAATTAATTAATGAAAATTTTAAAGAATTAGGATTATGTCAGTAGATCATTGTATAAAAGCTTATAAAGGAGAAGTTTGGCTACCAGGTTGCCAATACACTTCTTATAGTGAATTTGAACGAGCAAAAGAAGAATGTTCAAATAATATTGATAGAATAAAGAATAAAATTCGTCAGATTTGTATTTGTACACCAAAGGATGTGTTTCCATCGGATTCTGAAGGTGATACATTATGGAAATTGAATACTGAAGTTGATGAATTGTTTGATGAATTGAATGAATATGAATGGGAAATGTGTAAAATCAATACTATTCAAACAATTCTTGATGATTGGGAATATACCGGAAAGAAGGATCCTAAGAAGAATTGGACTAAGATTAATCCAGATTTATATGAGGATTTGAAAAAGGATATGAAGAAAACAATTGAATCATTCGATAGTAATCCAGAAACTATCAAGAAATGGAAAGAAGAAACAGATAAAGTAAATGAAGAATTGAAGAAGAAATTGGAAGAGGAATCTTAAGATTCCTCTTCTTTTTATATTTATAATTCTGTATCATTCCATTCTATATTCCGTAAAGAACACCATTCTTTTGCTTTGGTTTTATCAGTAAATCCTTGTATATAAATATTGTCCATACCAAGAATATCAGTAAAACCATAATTATCATATCCAATCATTATTGGATTATCTTTATCAGTAGCATCAATATATACAAAATATTTCATTGTATAATCTGTAGTATTTGTTTCTGATAATTCATTTGTTGGATAGGCACCTGCATTATTTTCTTCTAATCCAGTTGCATCACCATTAACATATATTTTCCAAGAATAATTATTTACAAGGCAATAAAGCATTTCCATTGGTGTTGCTAAACTACCATCTTTTCTAAGTACTTTGCATGAAGCAAAGTCTATATCAGATTTACCTAATTTAGAATCTTCTGGTTTAAGTGATGTTTTTTGTATCTCTACTGTTAACCCATTAGATTTTCCTAATTCAAATCCATCTGGTGCTTTATATTCACCAGAAGGTCTCATTTGCCTGTTACTATGCTGTTGACTTCTATATAATTGAAGATTTATTCCTCTCCATTGGCTTTTAAATGACCCTATATTATTTATAAGCATTTCAACATTATTATCTACAACATTAATAAATAGATTCTTTACTATTTCATCCATTGGCACTCTTGCCTTTTTTATAGTATCATTTACATTTGTAGATGAAGTGGAACCATATTGGATAAGTGGCCATTGGTTTGATAGATATAAATTTCTAAGATTTGTCATTCTATTCCATGTTTTAAATGGAGCATTGTTAGGATTCATAGAACCACCAAATCCTTGTAATTGACTTATTCTTGATAATGCAGTATCAGATAGTTCTGCATAAGGATAGTTCCATCCTTTATCAGGATTTTGCCAATATTTGTTTCCTCCGTTCCAGTTGAAACCTATTTGTAAATTATATAATTGTATAGGGGTTTCAGTTGAACCAATATTGTATTTTGTAAATATTTCATCATCAACTACACTATCTTTAGAAATTTTCAAACTTATAAGTTTGGTAAGTTCATTAAATTCAGGAATATAGTATTTTGTACAATTATGCAAATTAAGATCAATAAGATTAGTAAGATTCTTTATATTCTTCAAACCATTAGTTTCAGGATCTATATTGCTTAATGTAGATGATAACTGAAGGTTAGTTAGTTTTTTCATAGTCCAAATACTATCTGGAACTTTAGTAAGCTTATTTGAACAAGTATAACCTATGCCTAATGTAGTTAAATTATTGAGATATTTGAATGTATCATAAGGCATATTATCAGATGTACATTCTGATGTCCATAAATACTCCATTTCTGGAATAGAAAATAATGGGTATGTTTCAAAATTTATATGATAAGCATAAAAATATTTTACAGTACCTTTTATTACATTGAATGTTACTATTCTTGATTTCTTAAGTCCATCTTTAAATACATAAGGTTCATGTGGTATATAATTAGAACCATCTTTCTTCAATCTATAATTATAATAAGTTGATTTGCCATTACCATCATAATATGGTGTATTGTACAATCTAAATTGCACCACAAATCTCGTTAAACCACCATTAGTAGTTTCTACAGATTCCAATGTTTCTACATTACCATCTGCCCAATCTATTTCAAATGTAAATGGTTGGTCAGAACCAAATGTGATTGGAAAGTTTTGTGTACAGCAAGATTTATCTTTATCAGGCATATAATCAAGATTAGAAAGTGAATAACTGCCATCATTATCTTTTTTAAGTGCTGCTGATTGTTGAGATAATAACCAATATGATCTTGGGTTAACAACTTTAAATTGGATATATCTCATTATTTTATTTGGAGAAGTAGATGAACAGAATCCATTTATCTGTGGTACAACTTCTCATATTTTATCCAATGATTTCATAAACAAATTAAGATAATTTTGTGATATTATAGCTTACCCAAGTTTTTGTGGTACTATCTACCATTTCATAAGCTTTTCCATTATTGACACATATTACTTGGAAACCAACAACAGCATTCGGATAGCTTTGATTTAAAGTATCATTATTCAAATCATTAGTTACTGTATTGTCCCAAGCCTTCATTTCTGTAAAGTTAATAGAAGAATAATTACCTTCTTTATCCATTACTATTATTTTCTTTTCATTATTCTTAATATCATCAGGAATCAATGCAGGAAATACAAGTTTATTTGTATTCATTATATAGTTGATAGTCCAAGTACCATCAGATTCTTTTGAAAATTTTACACTATCACCTAATTGTAACTCAAGGCTTGTCTTATCTCCATAACTGTTTATTTTCTTTCCTAATTCTATAATATTAGAAACATTACAATTGTTTATAAGTGTAAATTCTTTTATACCAGAAAATATTATGTCAAAATCAGTAATAGTAACAATAGTTTTTGTTGTTAAATTTACAGTAGGTGCTAATACTTCTACCACACCACCTGTTGTAACAGTATCTGTTGTGTTATGAGAATAAAGCGTGTCATTTGCAAACATCATTCCTTTGTCTTTAATGAAATAAATCTTATTAGGTTCATGAGTACCTTCTGCTTTGAATTTAGCAAAAGTGGTTTCTTTAAATAGTTTTGCCATTTGAATTTAAAATATGTTAATTTATAAATGACACCAAACAGATTAACATATATAGAAATATCTGTAAGTCTTACTGTCGGTGTCTTACCGTTTCATTTATTAAAAATAAAAAGGACAGAACTTGATTGTCCTGTCCTTTTGTATGTTAAATTAGTTAATCGGATACTAATTAGCTTTATCCATTTGAGCAAGTTCATCAATTGTATGAATTTCTGCCCAAGGTTCAAATGCAACCTTAGTTTTATTATCTTCACGTACAATCTTAATGTACTGGTTATTATCAGAAGCAATAGAATTTACTGCTTGTGTCTTAATACACTGGCCATAAATCCAGGCATCCTGGTTAGTAACAAGTGATGGATCATCTGCTGCAATTTGATCGATAGACTTAGCTTTATAACCACCAGCCTTTGTATAATTACTAGGACTAGCATTAGCAAGTGTATACTCAGCATCTTGATCTACACCTGCAGTAAGAGTAGCAGTCTTTACTGTAACAGCATTTTCTTTAGCTGCTACAACACCATCTACTTGAGAAACTGCAACCTTAACAAGGCTATTTACATCCTTGTATTCTACTTCAGCATCAAGAGATTCCTTAAGAGCTTTGATCTTAGCATCTACAGAACCAACTACAGTATCAGCACCATTCAAAATAGCAATTGCATCAGTATTCTTCTTAATGGTGTTTACTGGGCCATCTTTAGGAATAGCTTCACCATAAAGCTTAGCATCCATATCACCACGAGCACTTGCTTCTTCTGTAAGTTTCTTACGTAAATCTGATATCTTTGCATCAATACCAGTTGTAATGGTCTTCTCGCGAGTAACAGCCTGATTACCAACTTCTACTATCTTTTCATCAATTGCACGAATCTTAGCGGCAACTTTCTTGGCATCAGCTAAACCAGAAACATCCTTTGTTACATCAGTATTTCCACCGAAATCTTTATTAACTGCATAATTAGCATCTGTAGTAGGAGTAAGAGGAGCATCAACAATGGTTCCAACGGCAGGTTTACCAGGAGTGTATGTTACAGTTGACATAGCAGTCAAATCTGTCTTATCAACCTTTGCACTAACATGATACTCCATCTTATTAGAGATACTGTCAGAATCAGTACCGGTTCCTCCATCTTCAAATGGAGCTTTTTCTTGTTTTACCTCAATATAATCAGGAGTAGTTGTATGAATTCCCTCAATCTGGAAAATCTTTTTTATATCAATAGTTGTGCTTTCTTTTCTACCACTATCGGTATTCCAAGTAAATGTAAGAGTACCTTCTGCATCATTATAAGATACGCTATCAAGCATACCATCAGTAACAAACTCATTACCATCGACGATATCAAGAATAGTACCTGCATTATCTGTTAACAAGATAACCGGATGTACAGAAATGTCACCAGGAACCTCGGTTTTAAGATTATAGAATGTAGAATCAGGAGTAGGTGTTTCATCAGCACAATACTTTTTAACAAGCTTTACTGCTGTCTTAAGGGCACCACCATTTGTTACAATTGTCTTACCATCTACGGTTAACCCAATGGTATAAGTTGTAGTACCAGCACCATCAGCAGATTCGTCTACAGTAACAGCAGTATCTTTTTTAGCTGCTACAATAGTCTTATTCTTAAGAATTTCCTTACCAACATATTTACCGATAATAGAATCATGCGCAATTTCTGCAGATTCTCCAAAAGGTACATCAACACCAGTAAGATTCTTTATAGAAGACTTAAGGTCTACTGAATCTTTTGCAAGATTATTAATTTGAGTTCTGAGTTCATCTGAAATACCGAATTCTTTACCATGAGTAATGATAGAACCATCATTAGCCACATAGAATACACGCTCAGGATACTTAGTTTCTGAAGATATCTTTAATTGACCTTTTAAAGCTGTAAGGCCACCTTGTTCTTCTACATTAGTAAAATTAACATATACAAATAGCTTTTTCAAATCAGGCATATTTGTAATATTACTTGTATTTGGCATAATTTATAACTAGTTATATTTTAAATTTTATTGTCCACATGTACAACCTGGTCTACATTGATTTTTGTTATCTTCGGGTGTTCCACCAGGATTAGTATTATTTCCATTAAATGTATCATCTCCTAGATCCCAAACATTTCCAGTAGTTATACTACCCCAGTATTCTCTAGGACTAAAATGAACATAAGTGGAAAGATAGGCATAAGCGGAATATGTGTATGCCCAATTGTTATCTACCTCATAAGAGGTGTAAGCATAGCAATTTTCTTGCGTAGTTTCAGCCGCTCGCCTAATATAATCATAAGTATAAGACAAGTCATCTGCATGCTTTTGAATTGCTGCTGCTAAATCAGCTTGAATTTTATTGATGTTGTTAAAGTATGTATAAGTATCTTTAATAACACCATCCACGCGGAAATTGAGATAAGCTAATGAACGACGATTTTCCTTTACACCAATCTGCAATATATTGATATCATCATGATGTGAATGCTGTCTAGCAGAGATTTCACGCATAGCATTAGTCAAGTTAGACAATTGGCAATCCTGTTGCTTATTCTTTTTCTCTATAAACTTCTCTATATTATCAATTCTATATTCATGATTAGCTGCAGTATTAGAAAGTGCTTTCACAGTTTCCATACCTGTTGCACGTCTAAGCTCATGCCATAGATGGTCTATAGTGTGGTTTTGTTTCTCATTTATCTTTTGAGAAAGCTCATCAACAGTAACAACTTTATTAGCATGGTCTTGAACGAGAACAACCAATGCATCATCATCTATTCTTGATGCATAAGGTAGTTCAGATATTTTTACATTTCCCATTAGTTGTTGTTCAATTTTGTTGATTAAAAATAAATCAAGGTGTCATCCGGATGACACCTTGACCATATTCATATTCCTTAAGATTAAGCAGTGTAATCTTCCCAGAATGTAGCTGGGTTAGCTAATGCATCTGTAATCTCCTTGATAGCAGCTTCTCGAGCAGTCTTTTCATTGTTATCGGCGGTTTCACGATTTTTCTTCTCTTGTTCAAGAGCACTTGTCAAAGCAACAATGTTATCATTATTCTTCTTGATGGTGTTTACTGGGCCACCTTCAGGAATAGCTTCACCATACAATGCGGCATCAGCATCTTTACGATCTTTTACTTCCTTATTGATGGCAGCAGTAGCAGTTGTATTAAGACCATCTGCATATTCCTTAGCATCTTTCAATGCCTTCTTAATAGAACCTTCTACAGTATTCTCGCCCTGGATAACATCAAGCTTACCATTGATAGTATCAATCTTACCTTGGAGATCTGTAGTAGCACCATTAACAGCAGTATCTACATAAGACTTAACATCCTTAGCATCAGCAAGACCTGCTGTATCGCTATTAACTGTTGTAATAACTGGAGTAATAGTAAGCTTCTTCTCATTATAATTTACTGTGAAGTGTTCAGCATTACCAGAGATGACATCATTCATGTCAAGCATCTTACTAAGATCAATATTTACATCAACAGGAGCATCAGCACCAGCAAATGTGAGCTTCAATGTATTGGTATCAGCATCATAAGCAGAACTCTGTATAATGTGGTTGCCGATGATATCACTAGCCTTGATAGACTGAACTGTTGTACCGTTTTCTGATGTGAAGTCGATAGCCTTAGTACCAGCATTGTAAGCAACTGTCTTAATAAGAAGAGCACGCTTACCATCATTTTCCGCTTTGTATGCATTAAGAGCATTCTGTACGGCATCGATAGCATTCTTTACTGCATCTTTTGTGCCATCAGTGTAGTAAGTATTCAAGATAGACTTGATCTTAGTAATTTGTCCCTGTACATCAGTGGAAAGACCATAAGCAACACCTAAACAAATAATTTCTTGAGTAGTTGTCAAGAAATAAATTTTGTTATCTTTCTTAGATTTTTCAATAACTTGAGGACGAAGATCACCATTGGTAACACGAACAAAAAGCTTGTTCAAATTTGTTAAAGCCATAATTATGGTTATTTGTAAAATATATTTATTGTTTGCAAACAATTTATTAAATTGTCTTATATAAAAATAGCAGAAAAAGTTTCTAAAAGTTAGACTATTTGTTTGAAATTTCTGCAAAAGATTCTATCTTTTATACGTCAATTAATTATATCAAACAATATTAAAATTTGATGATTATGTGTAACGAAAAGAAGTTTTGTGATAAGAAATGTTTGAAGTGCAAGTACCATACTATTGTACCAGATCCAGACCCAGATGATTGGTTCAATGATGATGATATGGCTATGTATTGTACTAACCCAAACAATACAATGGAAAAGGAATGGACTAGCCCTAGTCAGCGAGAGAGAATCTTGTCTTATATTTCCGACAAGCCTTATCTGAAGAAAGGTTGGACATACATTTGTGGTTCTATGCGTCCTTATGAACTTGGTAAAAGTAGAGAAGATGATGTATTTGCAAATAAAGAAAGTGAGGTACTGCTATGATGTTTATTGATGACAATGGGTATATAGAGTACAACATGAAGGAAGTACAAAAGACTTATATGCCTACTAGAGCAGAATTAGTTATGGATGAAAGACCATTCTATAATAGATATTTGAATAACAGAAAGAAGAAAAATGGAAGAAATTAAATTAATTAAAGATATTAAGGATATTGTTACAAAACAAGATGCTGATACTCTTAGTAACAAATTGATGAATGCTCAAGTAGAACTCAATAGGACAAGAAATTTCTTGAGTGATGCTAGCAATTTCTGTACTGATGATTATGATATTGGTCTTTCTTGTAAGATGATTCTAAGAAAGCATATTGAATATCTTCAGTATAAGATTGAAATGCTGGAAAAGATGCATACCAATACTCCAACTAAACGTAAGGCACCTAAGCCTACTAAGCAAGTGAGTAAACCGGATGTTGCAAATGACAATGGTATTGATATGCTTCTTTTGTAGAAAATAGTTTGAAATTTTCTGAAGCTTTTCTATATGTTAGAACTTCATACTTCAGTTCAACTGAAGTTAATTAAAGTTAACAATAAATAAAAGTTTGAATTTTAATTCAACTTTTCTATATTATAAACGTATTTAATATATACAGCAAACAAATATTTTTAACAATTTAAATTAAGAAAGAATTATGCAGAGTTTTGAGTCAATTATCGGTGGAAGTGCAAAAGAGGTAAAGGATATTCGTGTAAAGAACGCAACACGATCAATTCAGACACAGTCTGAGATGGATGTAGCTAAGATGGTACAGGACTATCGTAACATGCAGAATGACCTTGAGAATTCACTTGACTTGGGTATTACAAATACCACAGATGTTGCCACTAACTTGAAGGCAATCAATCCAGTCGAGATTCTTAATAAGGTGAATACTACAGCTCAGTCTATGGCAGTTCTCGCCCGAAAGATCAAGATTGCGGTCAAGATCCACAACACATTGTTCCCGGCCGCTAAGGTAACTGGTTTGACAGATGATGAGCTTGACTTCTTGAAGGACTGCATCTAAGTCCTTTATTTTGTAAATGAAATGGACATTGCTTTGAACAAAGTAGTGTCCATTTTCTATATTACATTTATGAAGATAACAGATGAAGTATTGATATCAAAATACTGGAAGAATACTAACATGTTATATAGAAAAGTAAAATATGACAAAGTACTTCCAGAAGAAATAGAATATCTTAAAACTAGATTTGAAAATGTAGATAATATATATGAGGCATTTTATTTGATAAAGCATGGTTTGGATGGGCCATTAACTTGCAAACTTTGTGGAAAGAGAATTCCTTTCATAAATGAAATAAAGTCTTATGGAAAGAGAGATGGTTTGAAAACATATTGTTCATCTTATTGTCAACAACATGATCCAGAAAAATTGCAAAACATGAGGCAATCCATTATAGATAAATATGGGGTCAAATCTACTTTAGGAATAAAAGAATTTATAGATAAGAGAAAGAAAACTTGTCAGGAGAAATATGGATCAAATTCTATATTAGGTAATAAAGAATTCAGAAAGAAAATTCCTGAATTGATAAAGAATAAATATGGAGAAACATATTTGTCTGATGTTCAAAAAGAAAGATGGTCACATATTTCTAAAGAAGATAGAAATAAGATAACAGAAAAGAAAAGACAAACATTTTTGAAACATTATGGTGTAGATAATTATACTAAAACGGAAGAGTACAAGAAGTTTGCAAGTTCTATATCTAAAGATGTTCAAAGAAAAGGTTACTTGACCATGAAAAAGAATGGTACTTTAGATAAAAGGAATTCTAAAGTAGAAGATGAATGTTATGATTTACTGAAAGAAATATATCCTGATATAATAAGGCAATATTATGACAAGAACCGGTATCCATATAAATGTGACTTTTACATACCATCAAAAGATTTGTTTATAGAATATCAAGGATTTTACACACATGGTGAACATCCATATAATAAGAATTTGATTAAAGATCAAGTAATATTAGAAAGACTTAAAAAGAAATATAAAGATTGGAAGAAATTACCACAAATCATATCAACATGGACCATCAAAGATGTTGATAAAAGAGAATGTGCAAAAAGAAATAATTTGAATTATCTTGAATTTTTTACTATTAATCAAGTAAAAGAATATATAAATAGAATTTAATAATGGAATATAATGTAGAGAAATATGGAGAAAAGAAAGTTTTCTCTGAACAATGCCAGCAATTTATGAAAGAAAAGCTTGGAGGTAAAGATATTTATTCACTTTCATTAGAAGAACTTAAGGCTTATAAAGAGGACTTGGAACATCTAATTGAGGAGAATTCAATGTTGGAACTCTGTAGTAAGCTTTTAAATAATGCAGCTTATGGAGCATGTGCAAATAGGTTTTTTTACTATTACGATATGAGGGTTGCTTCCGATATCACCTGCGAGGCAAGAAATTTGACAAAATTCATGTGGCATAGACTTGAAGAATTTTTCCATGAAGATATTTGGCAAAGAAAGGATTTGTGGGAAAAATTTGGATTTGAACTTGATGAATCAAAACATGATTGGTTTAGAGAGCAACATATTAGTGAATACTCGGATACAGATTCTGTATATACTCAATATGGTGATTTCTTCAGATGTTGGACGCCAGAAACTTTAGCAAGTATTCCAGAACGAGATGATAAGATCAAATGGATATTGAGATTCAATAAGGAGTTTCTTGACAAGCAGAATACTGAATGGATGAATGATATGTACAATCCTCGTCATTGTCATTCAATTCACGAGTTTGAGTTGGAAACTATTTCTGAAGCAACAATTACATTGAAGAAAAAGAAATATTTGAAGGCTATGTCTTATTCAAAAGGCAAGTGGTTTACACCTTCAAAGATTACTGGTGTTGGAATTGAACTTATTAAGACAACTTCTCCTAAGCTTGCAAAGGAAATCATTACTGATATGACAAGGTCATTGGTTTATGAAACCGGTACAATGTCAAAAGAAGAATATATACTCTATTTCAACAGTAAATTGGATAAATGGAAGAAGAAATTCTGGGCAGCACCTATTGAAGATATTTCTCAGTCAATTAATGTTGGTAATTACAAGAAATATGTATTGTGTGATGAAGAAGATTTGATGTTTGCAAAACAGACCCCAGTATCTGTAAAATGTGCAGCAAGATATAACTATTTGGCAAAGAAGAACAATCAGAGAAATCTTCGTATTGTACAAGGTCAGAAAGTAAAGTATTACAATATAAGATTAGGAAGTACAAAGAAGGCTGAAACAGATTACTTTGGATATCCATCTGGAGAGCTTCCATCTTGGGCTCCACCATGTGATAAAGCAATTCAATGGCAAAAGAATGTTCTTGATCCATTGAACAGATTTCTTGAAGTAATGAAATTCCCATTGTTGAATAGCAATGGTACAGTACAGTTTGACTTATTTGGAGATGCTTAAAAAAGCATCTCTTTTAATATTCTTCATAACATAAAATATTGAAATTAACTAAAATAAAGTACTATATTAAAAAAGAATGGCCTTAGATTAAATGCAGATATAAATGGTGCTTTGAATATAATGGTACTAGGTTGCAATAAGATAAATGTAAAGCGTGATGCTCTAGTAATAGAGCCAGCGAATATGAGGTTTGTAGTGAACCCAATTAGATTGGCTTTAAGTCAATAAAATAAAATTTTATTTAAAATTTATTTGTTTTATTCTATATTTTAGATGTTAAAATAAATAAGTTAATATTAATAAAATACACTATTTTTAATTAAATCCATTAAAATTGAATTGAAAAATGGCAAAGAAATCAACTAATACAGAAGAAACAAAGCAATCAACAGTTGTTTTGAATGATGAAGTAAAAGTAAATCCAATCCAGGGTGATACTGGTGATAGTTGTCCTCCTACTAGTGATTGTTCAAATCCTGACCATGTATGTACTTGCAAACCAGGTCATTGTCCTAATAAAGATTGTAAGTCAGGTCATTACTGGACAGAAGGTACAGAAAAGGATCAGTATTTGTACCATTATGATACAGATGATGAATCTATTAAGTTAGAAGATGAAGATCATCGTAAGGAAAATCCTATCTATAAAGCTCCAGAACCACCTAAGGATCCAGAATCACCAATCTCACCAGCTCCATCAAATGATTGTGGACCGGAAGTAGAAGAACCTTGGGCTCATGATAAACTGCTTCAAGATGCTGATGGTCACACAGGTTTGGAACGTGAACTTCGTTTACATTGCGGTGTAACTTATGATGTTGTAAAGATGTGGTTAGATGAGATAGCATCAGCAACAGATAAAGATGCAGTTATTGCAAAGATTGCTTGGCACATTCCTACTGGTGGACCTAAGAGTATCAAAGTACATCATAAAGAAAAAATCATTGCAGCACTCAATGCTTTGAAATAATCTGTATACATATTCTATATTCTATAAGTAAATACCATATAAGTATTAATTTTAATTGAAAAGAATATAAATATGTTTCCAGGATTTGTATCATTATACAAGAGAGATGACAAAAGTCATCTCTTCTTTTTCCCGGGTATTGATGACCAAGGAAAACCAATATACATGTCATTAGACATGACAAATATAGATAGTGACTATACGTTTGTCAAGAATTCTGACAAATCTATTGATTATACTTTCAATACAGAAGTTAAGAAAGTTACAGCAGATTTGATAAACAGAAAGGATGGACTAGCATATAGGATGACTGTAAAGCTGTAAAATGAAATATAAAGAACACAAAGATCATCAGTTTATATATGTGTTGGGATGCCCATCAAATCCACTAGGTGTCATGAATCGATTGATGGCTTGTGGAGGTGTTGTTGGAGAAGATTTTAAAAGCATTGAATTAGCTAATCCTCACCATGTATTCTACATTGATTTTCACGACAACAACAAGATTGTCTATATGGAAGATGATACTATGTTGTGGGAATCTTTGAAGAAAGTTTGGAAAGAATTACCACCATTGAATGAGATAGAAAGCTTTCCAGAGTCATGGGAAGAAGCAGTAGATTCATTTTATGAAGCTCGTTCTTATGAGGATGATGACAATTCTGTGTTGAAAGATGACCTATATGAACTTGGTAAGATTATCATATTGAGAGATATCTACAGAAGAGGATGGGAACCATCTGATGATGGAACACCTTGTTGGGCTGTTGCTGTCCATAATGGTGAATTAGATGTAAGAAAAGTTACTGGGTGGTCAAGATTGTTGTCTTTTGCAGAAGATAGTCAAGCAAACATGTTCTTGAATACATTCAGTAAATCCATAGAAGATATAAAGCAATATATTTAAAACCTCCCTTGAATGGAACAATCAATTGATTGTTCCATTTTTTTTTTTTTTTTTGAAAATTTTTTGAATATATTTTGAAAAAAATATGTTTTGTTCTATATTTAACACGTAATAAACAAGATGTTTAATTTTTAAAATTTGAATGATTATGACATACGCAGAAGTTAAAGCTAAGTATACAACAGTTGAGTCTATTGATATTCGTTTGAATGAGATTGATGAACTTACTAAGGTTGGAGCTGAGAAATATACAAGTGCTGTTACTAACTACATCAATGAGGTAGATGATGTTCTGAAGAAGTTCAACATTAATGGGTACCATGTTGACCTTGCTTCTGATAGAAATGTAAGTTTCAGATCAGAAGATAATGATAGTTTCTATGATGTAAATATCTATCCTTCTTATGATTATAATTGGGATACAAACAAAAAGGTATGGGATTTTCGTTTGAACATCAGTTCTTATGGAGATGTTAGAATCAACAATCTTGATGAAAGAAGCATTAAAGTTCTCAAGTACTATGAGTTTGTTGCAATGATTATCAACAATAAGGAATTTGCAAAGGAACTTGAAGAGACATGTCACAAGAATGTTGATAACCTTTATAAAATCAATAAGGAATATTCATTCACTTCAGAAGAGCAGCAGCTTAGAATTCTCCGTAACAACCTCATTAAAGAAGCAGCTTACGGTAAGATTCTTACTTCAGTTATGGATGCCAAGGACAAGACTCAATTAGTTGTAATCAAGAAGAATGTTTCAGAAGATGAAGCTGATGGAGTTCGCAAAGGTGAATTCATCAAGGTGATGACAAAACCTCTTCCTAACACTCCTGAAACTCGTCCAGAAGTTGACAAGAAGCTTAAGGAAATTACAAAGACAAATGAAGGTAAGTTTATTCTCACTCAGATCAGATTCATTAAGTTGAATGAAGAATAAATTCACACAGGGACTCATTTAAGAGTCCCTTTTATAGAATATACTGAAGCATATTCTTCCGATCCCTGTGTGACCCAGGCGCTTAACAGGGGAATCCTAGAATTAATTAATAATTAGTAAATAGATATGTCATTATTGAGAAGAAAAGCATTAGTCAACTATAAAGTTAGCTATACTACAATGTTTGGAATTTCTGGTTTCTATGAATGTACAAAACTGATGCGGTGTGATATGTTTGGTAATGTTACTGAAAATACATTAGATACATGGACAGCTATATTAGAAGATGAAGAAACTAAGAAGTTGGATGAACGAACATATTCACATGGTCAAGAAAATGAAGGTAAAGTAGCAGAATTGAATGTTGTTGTTACAGGTTTTACAAAATTAGATTTGAATTAACATGGAATACAATATAATTGGAAAGTACAATAAGGATTGCAAGATTTTTGCAAAGACCGTTGAGGAAGATGCATTGAAGACTATTTATAGTATATGTGACTGTCCTGCATTTAAGAATCAGAAAATAAGAGTGATGTGCGATGTACACAGTGGGCAGGGGATAGTTATAGGCTTTTCTTCTACTATTGATAAGGAGAATCCAATGGTCAATCCAAGCCATGTAGGTGTTGATATTGGTTGTCAGGTAACTTGTATCAAGATGTCAAAGCCATGTCCAGAGGAATCTTATGCATTACTTGAACATCGATGGAAGAAGGATATTCCTACTGGATTCACTATCTATGATAAGAAGATTGCTGATGAGAAGATGTTTTACAAGATGTGCAATACTGCTATTGACAGAGCTGTTGCTACAACGAATTTTGTAAACAATGTAAATGTAAATGAAAAGTACATTTCTGATATGCTGAAGCGAATTGGTATGGATGAAGGTACTTTCTGGAAGTCATTAGGTACTACCGGTGGTGGTAATCATTTCTTGTCTTATGACACTGATGATGAAGGTAATGGATATATCATGATACATTGTGGTTCTCGTAACTTTGGTTTGAAGGTAGCAAAGTACTGGATGAATGTTGCAAACAAGCCTTATCATGTTGATAGTTCTGAATGGGCAAAGTATATTGAAAAAATAAAGGACACATATCCTAAGTCAGAATGGAATGAGAGAATCAAAAATGCAAAGGAAGACTTTGTATCATCTGTTCCTACTGGTTATCTGAATGGTGAGAATCTGATTGGTTATCTTACTGATATGGTAATTGCACAGACTTATGCAAAGTACAATCATTTGCTTATTTCAGATAAGATGACAGAAATCTATACTAAGATTGTCAAAGGTGCTTCTATGGCACGTGTCATCAATACAATGCATAACTACATTGACTTTGATGATATGATTATTCGTAAAGGATCTGTAAACGCAGCTTATGGACGTGAACTTGTGATTCCTATCAACATGCGAGATGGTGTATTGATTTGTGTAGGTAAAGGGAATACTGAATGGAATTGTACTGCTCCTCATGGTGCTGGTCGATTGATGTCACGTTCTGCTGCTAAGGCAAATCTTTCTATGGATGAATTTGTCGAAGAGATGAAGGATGTTTGTTCAACTTCTGTCAACAAGTCGACATTGGATGAGTCTCCTATGGCATACAAGCCAATGGATGAGATTATTGAGCAGATTGAACCAACAGTTCAGATTTTGAAGAGAATAAAAGAACGAATAAATATTAAGGCAGCTGAATAAATTTTTGAATATATTTTGAAATCCTGAAAGATTGTTCTATATTTAGTATGTCAAATATATTGACAAACTGAATGTAGAACAATTTAATTTTTAATGATTATGATTACAAACAACACAAATGACGCTTTCGAAAATCTTCTTCTTGGTGATTCTAACGGTATTAAGTTGAAGATTACAGATTATACTAAAGCAGTATTCTCAATAAATGAGGTAGATGGTAGTGTTAACATTATTTTTGAAACCACTACTAAGGATGAAGATACTGGTTTGAAGGTAGTATCTAATAAAGTTCATCTTATTGAGTATGATGAAGAATTGATGAATGGTAATACTATTCAGGATGATATTGACTTCCTCCTTGAGAAGCTTGAAGATTTGTTGAATGAAGATTTTGGAATTGCTCCTATTGGAATTACCAAGTGGAAGAATTCTAACTGTTTGGAATACTAATCAATGTATGGGAATATGGTTGGTTCCATAATTTGTTGTTTCAGTTGTTCAAATCAAAGAATCGAAAATAAATAAACAAAATTAATTATTATGATGGATGTTGTTTTTGTAGAAAATGAGATTAAGAAAGATATTGAAGAATGCTTGAAATATTTTGGTTTCAAGAACACTTCATTATGTGAGCATAAGGTTTATGTGTCTAAGCTTGATAATTTGATTGGTTGGGAAATTTGTGTTTCATTCTTCAAGCTTGGTACTAGTTATAGGCATAATGTTAGGCATAATGTAAAGTTTATGTTTTTTGGAATTCCTGTTGATTCTGATACTACATTATTCAAGATGGTACCATTGAAGAGTAGTTTGTCAACAGAACAGATGGAAACAGATTTTATAGATTTGACTTCTTCAAATCCTAATAGAGAAATGCCAAGCATGTATTTTCGTGACTACCCATTTGCTACTGCTATTGATTTTCAGCATAAGCTGATTTTTGATGAAACATTCAGTCACAACATTCAGTGTGATATTCTTGAGAATTATTGGAATAAACTATACAAGCATGGAGCAGAAGAGAATTGTTGATGTTGAGGCAACAGAAGAATTGGGTGAACTCAGCCAAGGTGTTGAATTGAAGTATCGCATTGTTGAAGTAAGTCAACATAAGAGAAAGAAGCAAGATGATGGTACATTCAAATGGGTAGATGAAGTCTATTATCAAGTTGAAGAGATTGTACCATCTGGTTGGTTTGGTCGCAAATGGCAAACTGTTGTATTTGAAGATGAATATGGGAGCATTTCTGAATTTGAAGATATTTCTGATATTGGAGATTGGCTTTTATATAGAGATGGTAAGAGATATACAGTGGTTAAACGTTATAAGAAAAGAGATTGAAACTATGGAATTTCTAGTAAGCTATAAGGTAACTAAACGTAATGACATAAATGATATTGTTGTAGAAAATATTAATGCTTTAGTATTAGACACAGATAGTACTGATAAGCATCATATTGAATATCAGAATGTTGTTGACAGAAATGTATTAGATAAGTGGAGTTTTGAAATTTGCAGTACAGAAAGATTTATTGATGGATATGAATATACAATATTGAATTGTTCTATTCTTTCATTCTGTAAATTAGGGCCATATTAAGACAAATAAGTTATGAAGTTTCTAGTAAGCTATAAAGTTGTAAAGCGGTGTATACAGACAGATAAGATAGTAGAGAACATTGATTCTTTAGTATTAGATACAAGAAGTACATCAGAACATCCTATTGAATTCAAAAATGTTGTAGATGAGAAAATACTTATGATGTGGGCTGATAGAATCTGTGGAAAAGAACGAGTTGATTATGAATCCACTTTTACAATTCTTAAGTATTCTATTCTTTCATTTTGTAAGTTAGGAACATATTAGAAATATTGAAGTTTATTTGAAATTTTAGAAGATTGTTCTATTTTAATTATGTCAAACAAATATAGAATATTAAATTATTATGATTATGATAGACAATTTGAATAAGGCATTAGTATCAATGGGTTACAGAAAAGTGGAACCTAATAAACCACTTTGGATGAAGCCATTTGGGTTTTCTGTAATTACTATCAAGGCTGAAAGCAATATTGTTACAATGAAGTTATTGTTCAATAGTAAAAATGAAACAGAAGTTTGGTCTAAATGGGAATTCAATATTAAAAATGATACTGATATTCTGAAAGAATTGAAGTTAGGTGAATGTGAATTGATGAGAGATTTTTATCCATTTTTAAGTTCTCCAAATTCAAAGTTTGATTTCTTATCTAAATTAGATCAAGCAAATTTAATTTCAGGTTGTATTTAACTTTAAAAATTTATTTCAATTATGATTACTGTTGTGGGTTTCCAGTTTAAGAGTGATGAACATTGCATTGGTTTGTCAAGAAAGAAGTTAAAGAGTGGTGATGTAACTGTTACTGAACTCATTCTCCGTAGAAAGAAGTATGAATATAATAAGATTCGTACTGTTGTTATTGACTATGTTTATGAGGATCATGACAAAGATAAGTATGATATTACTATTTGGGAAAATGTTTGTAGAGTTGCAAAGAGTTTGAATTGTACTTGTGTTTGTCGGTATAAGGCTATTACATATATAGCTAAGCCATCTAGTGCTCCACAGTTGGTAAAGCTTTACCATGAAGCATTGCAAAAGAATTATCTTCATAAGTTTGGCCCAGATGCACCTAGCAATTGCAATTATCCATCAAATAGAGTTTTGTACAATTTACATCATTTGAATTCTTACAATGAAACTATAAAGAATTATACAGAAGAATTAGAGAAGATGCGTAGAGAAAAAGCACAGCTTATCTTCTATACATTTGCATCGGATATTGAAGATGAAGTACAGAAAAATGAATTTCCAAATGGTACTTCTAATGTTGTAAGAATGTATGTTCGTACATTATACAAATTCATTATAGGTCTTTGCAAGAACAATAAGAAGAAGTATTTCTATTATGATGACTTACCAATAGGTTGTTTAGTACCTGGTGGTAGAAAGGATAGATTTATTGATGATAGAATTCGTGAGCACTATCTTGATATGTATATTGAATATTGTATCAAATTCTCTGGCGAAATGAGAAAGATGGAAGTACTTAATGAATGTGGAAGCATCATGAAGAAACATGTATATAAAGTATATGGTAAGAATGAAGAAGTAGGATATTCAAATATCATGGCTTTGGTTAATTATGTATGTAATTGGTCACCTTCTTACTTGTAAGCAGAATTAAAATAATATTAATAAAATAAGCTATGACTGAAGAACTTAGAAAGTGTGCAAGTGTGTTTGATATTGATATCTTCATCTACAAAGATATGGAACATGGAACTTGTGGTGAGTACATGGGTAGTGTGAATGTATTAGCTGAAAAGCATACAAACAAATTGTTGAATGAATGGTTGGATGATAAATATTCAGATATCAGTAAAGTAAGGTGTCTTATTTGCAAGCCTATCAAAGAAGACAGTTACTTCAACCCAGTACATTATTTCTGGGAGTGTGCTGCAAAGATTGCAAGAGAGTATCATATTACTATTATCTATTCATTGAAGAATGGATGCAAGTATATTGTAAATGATACATCAGATCCTAGTATGATGTATGACTTGATTCCAAAGCCAAGATTCTTCAATAATGTAATCAAGGTCAATGGAAGAAAGTATTGTCCTATCCAGTATGATTTTGAATATATGGATAGCAATATGGATTTGCTTGATAAGCTTAAGATTAAAGTTTGTGGACCTAAGATGCCAAAGATTTCAAAGGACTACTATACATTCATGATGTCTGAATATTCTATTGACACATACATTGATGGATTGAAAGATGAGATTGAACGTTCTTATAAGAAGAAAGCAGATATCAGAACTAAAACATATATGAAGCTTGCAAGCAAGTATGTAAATAGAATGTCAGATTACCCTGTATTTAATGTTTTGACAAATCAAGAGTTTGATGTTGCAAAGTTGATGGTAGGCCTTGTTTATGCTTGTTTTGACAAGTTTCCATATACGGCAACAAAGTCTGTTACTCCTATATATCAAACAGATGATGAATGGTATAATATCATGAAGGAAGTAGATTGGCTTCTTGGATATGAAGTACCTGATACAGTAAATGACAAGTCTATTGAAAAGATTGTCGATACATTAGCAGAATACAATAAAGATAAAGAAGATGGTGGTCAGTCATGTTTTGACTATCTGAAAGATTGTCATTGGAGACGAAATAAATAAAAATAATTGAAATTTTATTTGTTTATTCTTTATTATAACATAAAATATTGAAATTAACCAAAATAAAATACTATATTAAATTATAAGTTATAAATTTATTCATAATATATGAAACTTAAGCTAACACAACAAATTATCATAGGGCAGAAGCATGAGAATTATGCTTCTCTTGATAGACTGTGTTGGCTTTCTAAGAATCTTTACAATCAAACTTTGTATCAGATAAGACAGCAATATAGTAAAAACAAGACTTATCTTGGTTATTCTAAGCTATATAGACTGTTATATGATACAAAGCAACCAGACTATTTTGCTTTACCATACACTCAATGTAGCCAACAAATACTACGTTTAGTGGATAAGACATATACTTCATTTTTCAAAGGAATAAAGTCAGCTAAGAATAAAGGAAAGAAAATCAGACTTCCTAAGTATAAAGACAAAGAAAATGGAAGGTATGTATTTGTATATACCAGTCAATGTATCAAGGTAAAAGATGGTATTCTAAGACTTAAAGTGAACAAGACTGATTTCATTTATCTTAAATGTGACAAAGTATATGCTGGATCTAGAATAAGAAGAGGATTGTTTGTTACAAAGAATGGACTTAGATTAAATGCAGACATAAATGGTGCTTTGAATATAATGGTATTAGGTTGTACTAAGATAAATGTAAAGCGTGATGCTCTAGTAATAGAGCCAGCGAATATGAGGTTTGTAGTGAACCCAATTAGATTGACTTTAAGTCAATAAAATGAAATTTTATTTGAAATTTATTTGTTTTATTCTATATTTTATATGTAAAATAAATAAGTTAATATTAATAAAATACGCTATGAATAAAACAATTAATAGCAAGCAGATGAAATTTAATGAAAAGCCAATCCCAAAGGTAAATCAGACTTGCATGTTCTTTGATGATGGTAAGATTTCATATAGCAGAATGTATCAAGCAACAGTAAAGCAAGTAATGGTATATGACGATGCACCTGATAAAGTCAAGAAGGCTTTTGAACGTGAATCTAAAACTCATGATTGGATTTGGAATAAGACAACTGATTATATCATTGCTTGTGAAATTAAAGATTATGATAGGAATCTAATCTGGTTTGCCAGAACAGTAGATGGTGGATGGTTCAGTATGGATGTTGATAAAGCATGGCAAGGTGGTCGCCTAGATATTGATGGTGAACTTGAAGATTATCTAGTAAGTTTGTTTGATTAAAAGAATTAAAATATAAACATAAATACAAATATAAAATTAAATTATAAAAATTATGGCACAGTCAAGTAATTCACAGTTTGCAGTACTTTCAAATGGTTTGATTATTAAGTTTTCAAATATTGTAGGAATTCAGCCTAATGCATCTAATAAGGATGAGTATTATGTACATACAGTAACATCACAGTATTACAAAATCAATAAAAATGATTATGAATACCTTAAAAAGTGTCTTTCTCGTTCAGAATTCTATACATTTGTTAGTGGTTTGATAGTAAGAAATGACTACGTAATTGGTATTCAGACAACTGATAAAGATGGTGAGTATTATGTACATACTACAACACCTCAGTATTATAAGATCAATAATTCTGATTATAATCAGTTTATTAGTGACAACTTTACATTCAATACTTCTGATCCAGTAGAAACTCTTTAATATAGAATACTCATGGAAAAAGAAATGAATGCAAAAACCCTGGATGATCTTGTAAAGGATATTGTACGAGAATATCCAGGGTTTGTTGTTCCAGATAGAGGATTCTTACCAGAAAATGTACCAATGATAGAGTATTCAAGAGAAAAGGATGAATACTCATGGGATTGTGACGATAGAAATTGTAAAGGTGAAGTATTTGGAATTCCAGATGAGAGATTCAAAACATCAGATTCTACATTTGGCCATACTACTTTAGGTGATTTAAAATCTATTATAGATGAAGCAATAGAAAAGTATGGTTCTGATACAGAAGTAAAGTTTGATGAACATGAATATAAAGCATATAATTGCAATACTAATTATACTGTCAATGTAAATATCATTAAAAAGAAGTATGAAAGCAATGACGAGTATTACAAGCGTATTACTAAAGCTCTTGATGAATATAAAGAAAAAACCAGAAAAGAAAAGCAACTGAAGAAAGATATTGCTGAATTGAGTTTGATGTTGAATACAGATACTTTGTTTACTGATAATATTGAAAATTCAGATTTATATACATTAGAAAAAATTCTAGCAAAATTGAGAAATGAAGAGTAAATTTAATTCATATACATTTTATGTTGATTCAACTCAGCAAACAATAAATTTTGATTCACTTGATAAAGTTAATGAATATGTTTGTGATATGACTGGAGTATCACAAAATCAAGTTGTAATTGTTGATGATGTTGAAGAGAAAGGTCATTCAAATGTAGCTATTAAGGATAAGTTTGGTGATCAGATGAGAGTAGTAGGTTTTGTTTATGGTTCTAGATGCTAAATTGTTATGATTAATTTAAATTTTCTACAATTGGATGAAGAGACTATGTGTGCTCTTTATTCTATAGATTTTGATTCTGGTACATCATTACAGTTAATGTTGAATGATATTCAAGAGTTAGAACAGAACGGAAAATTCCATAGTGTAGGTACTGTTCAGATATATAAGGCTAAAGAGTTGCATGATGAACCTATTGTAGAAGTAAAATATGTAGGTGGTGTTATTTCTGATGATGAATGGAAGAAAATTCCTATTTGTTTTCTCAATAAACTAGTAGAATCAGCTTATATGTTTACCACTACAATAAAGGATGGTAATTATCATATTACTATCACTGTTAAATAAGATTAAAAATGCTTTATCTTAAATTTTAATAATATTTAACATTTGTATATTTGAATAATACGTGGTATTTTTACTATTTTAATTGTATGGAAATACATATAAAAAGTAAAAAGTGCCACGTATTAAAGTAACTATAAATAAAGCAAATACAAAGCGTATTGTTGACTTTGTCAAAACATTGAAAAAGAAATATCCTATATTTGGTCCTTGGTTAGGTATAGAAGAAGATAATTTCCTTGCAGATTGGATTCAATTGATGAAGGATGAAATCAGAGCTATAAGGGATTGCCATGAAAAGGATATTATTTGTACTTATATAGATGAAGCTATGAGAGTAGCTCCATTTATTTCTAGAACAGATGCAACTACATTATATCTTGCAGCTAAGAAGAAAGCTAGAGCAAGTTTAGTAAAGCAGTATACTGATAAGACTTTTGACAATAATATAGACAGATACTTCAATGAAGTAAAGAAGCAATATATAGAGCATCCACAAAATGAATGTGATGATTTAGTATTCTGCGATGAAAATAGAGATATATTCTTAAAGAACAATCTTAAATTAGTTGTAAACTGTGCTAAACGTTATCAGAATCTTGGAATGCCATTTGATGATTTGATTCAAGCTGGTAATGAAGGATTGATAGCGGCATTCGACAGATTTGATACATCTAAAGCAAATTTGAGAAATTCTATCAAGCAAAAGATAAAGCTGGAATGCAATGAGGATAGTCCTATATGTTATGAAAAGGCTAAGAACATAATAAAAGAAGGATTTACTTATGATAAGCTTCTTGATGAAACATTAAGCAAATTACCTGTTGATGGATTCAACAATACATCAGAATTCTATACCTGGGTTGATAAGAATGTAAAGACTGCGGTGTTTGCTTCTGTTGCATTTCAATGGATTAGGGCAAGTATATTAGTAGATATATCAAGACAAGGTCAAGTTGTAAGAGTACCTAATGCCGGTAAAGGAACAAAATTAGCTGATATAATAAGATTGGATGGAATCAATCCTTATACAGATGATTGTTATCATGACAATGATATAAGCAAGATGGCTAATGATGAATTCATCATCGAAGACAATAAGTTAGATGAAGAAGAACGTATATCTAGCTTGAGGAATGCTATAGATGAATTGTTAGAACCATTGTCACCTACAGCAAAGAGGATGATGAAGAAACGATATGGTGTTGGTATGCCTTACAGTATGTCAGTATCAGAATTAGCAGAAAATGAAGGTGTTTCTCTATCAACCGTCAAGATGACTTTGAAAGATGCAACTGATAAGATATTAGAAAATATGACTCCAGAAAAGAAAGAAATAATAATGAATATGATGAATGGTAGTAACTAAATAATTTGGATAAAATCATGCATTGGAAGTTTTATAATTTATTCAAAATCGATTGGGAAAATCCATTAGAAATATGGGAGAAGTATGGAAGAAAATACTTCATAAAGCCAAAGATGAAATTTAGATTTTGGCAGAGAAAGTATCATGGTGTAGATCCAATGAATATATTAGAAATATATGGAGTTGGATTAGGTTGGAAAAGTAAGTATGGAATGCTTGAATATGAAGAAGACCCATATATAGAAATTACTTTATTCAAACATATTTCACTTCATATTGATTTTTTAGTACCAAAACATGATGGAGAAGTATTTGATGTTTGCTATTGGGAAGGCATTCTTTCAATGATGAACAATGTCAATAGCATCACAGGAGAATTGAAGAAACCAGAAGAAGATGCATTATATGATTCGTATGTAGAAAATCAATGGGTTAGCTATTATAATAAAGAAGATAAAGAATATCCAGTACAAAAAACAATTAAGCCATTCTTGAAACCATTAGGTAAGCATATATTGGATATAAAGATAAGAGAAGCACAAGTAAAAGAAGCAAGAGAGAATGGAACATTGAACGGTGGTTATTTGTAAATAAATGACAAACCATTCATTCCACCATCAACTTTTACTATTCTGTTCTTTTCTTTTATATATATGATACAGATATTTGATGGTTGTTCAATTTTATACACTATTCCATTAACATGAAAATTTGGAAATAGATCACATGTGGCTATCATTTCAACATTCTTTCCTAATATCATAGGTTGTAATGCTGAAAGAGGTAGCCCTTGTATTTTTTTATAATTTTGATTCATTTTAATTGAAATTCTTTAAAGAAATTCTATATTAAATTTGTTCAAAGAACAAATCACTGATGTAATTCAATTACATTTTATATATGTAAAAATTAATATGAACATTTAAATTATTAAGATAAGTTATTATGGAGTTTATTGGTTTTATTGGTTGTGTATTGTTACTCTTTGTATTTGGTTGGTTCATTAAAATATTTGTTGAATCAATTATCTGGAATGTCAAAGATATCTTTGGTCCTGTAGTTAATGATATCGTAACATCAATTAAGAAATAAGTTAAAATATTATGAATAATAAATTATTACAATGGATTAGAGCAAATTTGCTTGGAATTTTTGGATGCATGTATCTTCCAAAGAAAGATGCAAAATATAATTTGGTAGTATGCGACATATCATTTTTAGTTATCTATATAGTTGTTGCTATTACAACAGTGGTTTTCTTCACAACTATTATCTGTCATAGTAATATAGTTAGTTTAGAAAAGATGTGTGAAACAGAAAAATTCTGGTGGGCATTTTATCGATGTACAAATATCTGTGTGATATTTTACTTTATTGTAAACATTTTAAGATGGGTATTCAAGTCTGAAAACAGATATAACTATGAAGATATGATAGGAAATACAATAACTGAAAACTTCTATTGTGCTCCATTCATTTCTTACAGTAAGTTTAATCAATATTACAATGAGAATGAACGAAGAAACAGAAATAAACAGAATGAATTGAATAAACATGCAGAAGAAGATTTGCAATCAGATATTAATAAATTAATTCATAAATTAAGTAAATAAAAATGGAATTGGTAACAAATGTAATTTTAGGTGTTGTAATTGTAGTTGTAACTTTCTTGGTAGTATGCTATCTTACTGGACGAAAGAAAGCCAATTATAAGAAGAGTTCTGGTGAGAAGCTAGCACATACTCTTCAGAAGAAGTTCTCACATTATATGGATGATCTGAATCATAAGTTGCGGACACCAGAAGATATTCAGCAAGAAATGCTTGATGCATTGGATGATTACAAAGCTGCTAAGGTTGATGAAGTAAAGAAGGTAATTGTAAATCTTACAAATACAGAATCAAATATCAACAGTAATATTACTAAGTTGCAGAATGCAAAGCAGAATATTGTATCATCTATCTTGAAGATGAAGGAAAATCCTGGTTCAGATCCTAATATTGGTGGTCAAATGGTAATGCAAGTAGAACAGCTTGATAAGTCAATTGCCGCATCTAAGAAATCATTGGATAATTTGAAAAATCAGGTAATGAGTGTTAATGCAACAATGGCTAAGCTTAGCAACAAGATTGAGATGAAACGAGCAGAGGTACTTACATTGATTTCAACTTATATTGCTAATTCATGTTCTAAGGCTGTTAAGTTCGATATTGACCTGAGTGATTTGATGGGTGACTATACTAATGAGATGACAGTGATGGAGCGAACAAGTAAGATTGATGAGATTACAGAAGCTAAGGTAACTGATGTTCCTGATGATACTAATGTTCTTGCTCCACAAGAGTACATTGACAAGTACAAGAATTTTAAGTAAACAACTCAATATTATATAGACTATGAGATACATCAATAAAAAAGTAAACTGGAAGAATGAATATGGGTTTTCATTTGAATGTTATATCGGTGAAAAGAGTCATATTACTCAGTTTATGGTAGAACATAAAATGTTCCCAGGAAACAAAATAGTTGCTTGCACCAATATGAGACCAATGAATAAAGGATGGAATTCCCCTAACTCATTAGATATTAAGGTGACAATTTCTAATAGTGGACATGTTGTTGATCAGTTTGTTATTGACCAAGGCACATTCTGTAAAATCATGTCAAATGTTTATTATGACAGAATTTCGAAGATGCTGAATTGATAATAAGGATAGAGGATGGTATTTTTACCATCCTTTGTTCATATAAATAATTTGAAATTTTTCATTTTATTTCTATTTTAATAATGTACAAAAATTATTAATAAAATGAGAAAATACTTAGTAAACTATCGGGTAGATTATAATCCTTGTTGTGAATTTACAGCCATCTATGAAGTAGAATCTATGATGACTCAAGAAGATGTTGAAGCTTTTGAAGAAGCTAAGACTAAGGAACATGGAAGAACTGCAACAATGGTAAGTTTCAACGAACTTGGATATGTTAAGCCAAAGAAAGAACAATTACCGCGATTAGCCGCATTCGTTCTATATGATACAGAATATCATGAGAAAGTTCTAGTATATACAAACGAAGATGAAGTAGAAAAGTATTATGTAGATGAGAATACTGGTGAGAAGTTCATTGTATTAGTTGATCCTAAAACTGGTAAGAAACGTGAATATTATTGTGCAGAAAATGGTATCTTCTTTGGTAATGAAGATATCCATAAAGTGTGTCCAATCAGTTGGTTGACAAAATATGAAAGATGGTACTTATTCAATATGGAATATGAGCATTACAAGCATACTAATACCTATGCGTAGTATGTTTATGAACTACATGATTAAAATATAAAAATATAAAGGAAGGAAAAATGGTTGAGAAAGAAAAATTCGATGAATTACAGAAAAAGCAAGATGATCTACGATTAGAAAGAAATAAGTTAGCTGATGAACAACAGAAGATTCAGAAGCAAATTGATGAAATTGAAATTCAGAAATATGATGTTGAACGTTTTATTGGAAAGATCATCATTACAAAGAAGATGATAGGAGCAGTATATGTTTCTACTAATTATATGATTGTTGATAGAGTAGAACGTTTGTATAATGGACCACGATTCTATGGTAAATCTATTGAAATCTGTTTCTCTAATTCTACTGCTATTGGTAACAGTATTTGTATGTATGAAAGATCAGAGTATTCAGGTATTGCTTGGTTTGGAGTAGATGCTATAGATGATACTACTACATTAGAACAGTTGAAAGCATCTATCAATAGGCTTTTGAATACATTTGATTATGTTAATGAACTAAATAAATTGAAAGAAAACCATGGGTAATCCACAATATTTTGGCCAAAAGACATATTGGAGTATAAAATGGTATAATTTGATGATTGTCAATATTGTCATTCTATTGTTTTATTATGTAATATTACCAATACCATATACAGCATATATTGTTATGTTCTTTGTTGTAAGTTGGTTGTTTTATGTAATTAAGTATCTAGAATTGAGAGAAGAGAAAAAGAAAGAGAAGAAAGATGAATTGGAAAGCACTGATAAATAACAGAGTTAAGAAAATTGACAGATTGTCATCAAATATTTTTGTATGGATTCTTACAATAGCTGTCTTGTTTATATGGACAACAAAAGTATTTATTGAATTCTTTCCATTCATTCTGATAATATCATTGCCATTCTTGATTTTGTTTGATATTTGGATTGGATTCTTCTATATCTATTATATAGGAATATTTCTGTTATGTGGATATAGAGCATATTATGAATTGAATAATCATCAAATTCAAATTTGATGGTTGTTCAATTCTTATTAAATCTATTTTTACTTAAATTGATTTAAATAAAAAGAATGAAAAATTTAACCGAATATATTACTGAAGCAGGATTTGATTCTAGGGCTCAAATAGCAAAGAATAGAGAAATTATCAATAAGTATTTTACTGATTTTACCGTTTCCGCACCATTTCCTATAAAGAAACAGAAGAACTATAAGAAATATTTTGATTATATGTATCGTTGTGAAATTTCTAAGAAAGAAGAAATTGACAAATTCTATGATGCATTATGCAAAATGTATGATGAAACTGGTCAAGAATATAAGCAAAAGGATATTGATAGAAGAAAAGAAATTGAGAAGAATCAATGGAATGCTAGTTTTGAATTGACTAAAGATATTGCAAAGACTATGGGTGTTCCAGTGGATAGCATGCCAGTTCAATCATTAACATTCAGCATACGTACAAATCCAGATTTTTAAATAATAATCAAGAATTTCATAGATTATTCAGATAACCCTATGGAGCAGAAAGATTGTAATATTATGATTGGTAGATTCATGCCATTTCATAAAGGTCATGCTAGTGTACTTCAAGCTTTATATAAAGAGAACGATTACCCTTGTGTGGTATGTTGTGTTAGCAATACCAAATTTGACACAAAGCATCCATTCCCAGATGACTTAATAGAGAAAGAATTTGACACATGCTTAAAAGGCGAAGACTATTATCTTGATAAGATAATGATTAAGTCAGCTGCTATTGATAAAGTTGGTGAAGAGCTTGCAAAGAAAGGTTATGTTGCTCACTTATGGGGATGTGGTACAGATAGAGAGAAACAATATCAGAGAATGGCTACTAACAAGAAATACTTGACCGACTTTCCTGATGATTTCAGGTTATTTGTTGTAAAGAGAGATGAACAGTCATCTAATGTCGATGGTATATCAGCAACTAAAGTACGTGAAGCTATTAAGAATGATGATAAATCTGCTTTTGTAAAGATGATGCCGGATGGTGCTCAAAAATTATTCAATGAGTTTAAAGAAGAACTTAGTAAAGTGAATGAGGATACTATTTGTTCACTTGGAAGTTATGTGGAAAATGACAATTTATTTGATATTAGTTAAATGATTAAGTTAGAAAGATATGTTAAAATATATTAAGGAAAAAAATCAAATAAGATATTTAATTAATGATTATGGGTCTGAAAATAAAAATGATATAAGTACTGCAGTTAGATTTTTTTCTTCATACAATTTAAATAATTTACTACCATTTATAAAAAAGATATATGATTATAGAGATAAAAATTTAAAAAATATAGAAATAAAGAATAGACCTGCACCAATAATAGCAAATTATAATAATGTTGAAGGTAATTTTGCTTTAAGAAGATGGGTAATTGAGTTAATGCCTGATGTTGTTTTACAGTTAAAAAATTGTAAAAAATATAAAGGTGCTCATAATACAAATATTAAAGATAATAATATTGGTTGGTTACCAAATGCTCAAGATATAGAAACAGTAATTGCAAATGCATATAATCAGATAAATGGAATATACAATATAAAAAAGATAGATGGAGAAAATCTTACTACATCAGAGAATATAATAAATTATTATATTGACAATAAAGATATTTATGATAAAATAGCATTATATATTCCTAAAGGAAATTCTGAGTTTAGTAAATTAGCTAATCAAAAAAATAGTGTTTCTTCTAAGTGGAAAAAACTTGGAAATTACGCATCTTCTGATAAAGTTGACAATACGCCAAAAACTGATATAATTTCAAAAAATGTTAAATATAAAATATCATTAAAGAAAAGGGAAGGTGGGTACCAATTAATAAGTGCTGGATATTGTGAATCAAGAGCAACATTACTAACCGCATTAGAAAATTCTGAAATAACTGGAGATGATGCAAAAAAATTAAAAGAATTACTAGAACAACGATGGTTTAAAAAACATTTACAAACTAGTATTTTGAAATTAAAAAAGGAAGGTGATAAAGAAATACTAAATGCAGAGGCAAATATACAAGATTTAAAATCATTAGTAACAGAATATATAAATAAATATCCTAAATTTAAAAAAGCATTATATACTGAAGCAGCCACAGGCAATGTAAAGTACAATAATGGTTTATCTTCAGCGAATTATGTATTAATTTGGTCAGGGAAAAATCCAGAAACATGTGAATTTTATAAAATAGAAGATTATATAAATAAATTAATGAAAGAGCCTGTTAAAATATTATTTGTATTTAAATCAGCAAATAATAATAGTTGGCAATCATTCAGAATTATAGTTGGAAAATAAACCTATGTTAAATTTAACACAATATGTACAAATCTTTGAAGGTGGAAGTTCAGGACACATGTCGAGACCTTATGATTTTCCTGAACTTACCTTAAAAGATTTAAGAGAGATAGTATTGTCGGTATTTGGCTATTCTGATCCGGTTGAATTCACTGAAAAGTTAGATGGTACTAATATTCAGGCATCTATGAATAATCAGAATGAAGTGATATTCATAAGAAATAAAGGTGATTTGAATTCTGAACGTGGTGGCATGTCAGTAGAAGATATGGCTGAAAAATGGAAAGATAAACCAGGGGTGCAAAAAACATTTGTTTCTGCTGGTAAGATATTAGAAAGAATATTCAAAAGAATAGGTAGTAATTTCTTCAATCCAGATCCTAATACTAGATTGTTTGCAAATTGTGAATGTATTGTTGCTGGTAAAACAAATATCATGCCATACATTGATGATAGTGTTGATTTCCATAATATCTGGGTATACAAGAAAGATGGCAATGAATGGAAAAAGGATAAAGTTACTAGAGATGGATTAGACACTATAGAAAAGGCTATAGATAAAGATGATAAGGCTCAACTTACTCCTAAATTGATAATGAAGACAAATGAACAATCAAGAAAAATAGCTACTAAATGGTGTGATGAACTAAACAAACTTTGGAAACAAGAAGGATTAGGTGAAGATGATACATTACAAGACTGGGAACAATCTAGATTTAAGAAGATTGCACCAGAATGGATGACTGATGAAGATGGAGCAATATTCAAAAGATGGTTTTTAATGGATAAGTCAGTAAATATGAGAATATTGAAAAAGACTTATAAAGATCATATAGATGAATTAGCTGAACTTGACAAGAAAGGTTATAAGAAATATGTAAGTGATGTAATGGGACCTATTGATAAGATGTTTATCAATCTAGGTACTGATGCAATAAATATGATACAAGGTCTTACTAATTCTATAACGGATGAACAAGCAAAGAAAGTAAAGAATGAACTTATATCAGATTTGAATACAGTAATAGATAAAGTGAATAAATCTGATGATATGGAATTGAAAGCTAAACTTGCATTAGAATTGTCGAGATTAGGTGATATGAATACAAATATTCATGATACTGAAGGTATTGTGTTTACTTGGAAAGGAAGAATGATGAAACTTACATCAGGATTTGGTCCAGCAAATCAAATAATTAATTTACAATATAAACTATAATATGTGTATTCAAATTTGCTAGAGAAAATGAATTGAATAAGAAATTGAAATAAAAACATGGCTCGATCTTAAGATCGAGCCATGTTTGTTTATTAAGCAAAAATATTTAATATATTTCTATATTACCCGGTTCAATTGGTTTTAAAATATTCAATATTATAAATGATAAAGGGTTTCAATTTTAGTAGTTAACCAAATAGTTCTTGTATGTCCATCAAGAGTTATCTTAAAAGAAGATTGATAATAATTTATTTTCATATTTGAAGGTCCTGGTGCACCACCTATTATGTTCCAATCACTTGGAGTATATAACGTATTATTACGCCAACCACTAGAGCCAAAAGTATAACCAAGACCATCCATACTACAATATATATAACCAACATCATCTAATCTATCCGAATATTTTGATATAATACATCTAGAATTTGTATTATCCACCGGAAAGCTTAAATCATAATCTACAACTAGCTGGATATCCTGATATTTTTTTGTTGAAATATTATTACCATTACCATCTTTAAATATTAAATAAAATGCACCAGTATGATGTTTTGAACTTAAACCAATTACTATATCTATAAAATCGTCGCCTGATATTGACATATCAATAGTATGTATCGTTTGTTCAGTAGAATTATATGGATGATATTCAACATTATTTAATACAATATCCTCTGAAACTGATAAAGATACATATACTTTATTATTTTTCTTTTTATATCTGAATTCTCTTCCTACATAATATTGTCCACAATTCCATGATTTTATAGCATTTCCATATTGAACATTATAATTATAACTATAAACAGTTGCTATTGCTGTATAAGAATAGTATTGCCCAGTATCACTATTCCCAAAAGGTACATATCCATCTGGCGGAGTATATGACATTGAAGTATAAAT